>Ga0268280_1000029_pt1 | contig 145466 bp, 115 predicted proteins | sample saktaG_9_FD_190139 | JGI IMG/M metagenome (GOLD analysis project Ga0268280, IMG submission 190139) | Saline water microbial communities from Sakinaw Lake, British Columbia, Canada - sak_2011_5_24_40m | ecosystem: Environmental > Aquatic > Non-marine Saline and Alkaline > Saline ...
CAGCGGAGTTTCAGATGCTGTGGCTTCCGATTGCGACAGACGACCAACCCGTATGGGAAGGAAGTCCGTATGTCACCCAACCAAGCGGCGCAAAATTGTATGGCCCAATTGAATTTCTCTTACAAGGCGAAGTGCGTTTGTTTGCACGGATTCAGCCGATAAAGTTTTCGGGGACGCGGTTTTCCATGTATTTTTCCCAAGAGCTTAGCGCGGAATAAACCTTGGATAAGCTCTTTGTTGACGGTTTTGTAAAATTGAATTGGTTTTTAGAGATATTCAGGAAGGCTCTCGCCAAATCGATTACGCTAGTCTGTCACTAATTTTAAAATGTCCTGAGATTCTACCAGACCTCGTAGATGAGGAAAATATCATCCCCTCGGGAAGACTGGGCACCGCAATATGAGGGAATGTCGGGATGAATGATAATTTCTTCAAAATCATAGGTAAGTGAAACTTAAAAAATGGCTCTCGCATCAAACCATCCTTTCAAGGCAATCATCTAAGAGTGGAATTATTTTATCAGTACCATCTTCCCAACCTGCCGCTGAGAGCCGACAGAGACCTGATAGAAATACACACCGCTCGCTATCGATACTCCCTCATCTGAAGTCCCGCTCCACTTTATGGAATAATTCCCTGCCGGTAATTTCTGTTGTAGGACATTCGCTATGACCTGCCCCTGCACATTGACAACGCGGATGTCCACAATAGAATATGCAAGCGATGGCGGTATCGAGAATGAAATGATCGTCGCGGGATTAAACGGATTCGGATAATTTTGATGAAGAACGAATGAAGATGGTTGTTGAGATATCGGAACTTCCTCAACATCAGTAACCAGAGAGAGTGCTTCTCCGGAAGAGGCCCCAATAGTATTCGCCATATAGAGGTTAACAAAACTTGGTCGGATTGATGGAGCGACATTATAGATTGTCTTCCATTCTTCATCCGTTAGGCGCTTAAATCCCGTTGTCAGGTGTTCGTAATAACTGAGTACCGGTCCGACGAAAGCACAATATTGTCCGTCGGCAGTCCGGGTCGTCAGAATTGCCATATCGAGGGGTCCCGTTCCCACATGAAGCACCCATCCTATCGGAATACCGAGTGCATCGGTAGGTGCCGTATGCACATCAGCCACAATGAGATCGTTTTTCTTACAGTCATTTTCCCCACGATAGAATAATTCCGGGTACCATCCTGTGTAGGGAGCTCCACACATTCCCCCGGGTAGAATGAGCATCCCGGCCAAGAAGCTTTGCTCAGCATCTGAGAAAGGAGTCTTTGATAAAGTCTTTTGTGCAATAATCTCCAACATCGACGCAACTTCCTTTATCCGCAAGAAATAATCCTGGACAGATTTCATCTGCATTTGACCAAATCTGGCTGCTGCGATCTCGGCAAACGTTTTTACTGCATGATAGAACTCGGGAATCGGTTCCACATAACTTTTAGGGAAGGAACAGATGACACCGCCAGTGTACGATTGCTTTGCATAAAGCAAATTATCATGACGGAGCTGGGCCCATGATGCGAGCTGTGTATTCATTTTCTCCTGCCACCATGCTGCTGTGTGCATAAATGCCGGAAGCGAATCGCGGGCCTGAGGCGGATGAAGCGTTTTGATCATCGCAAGCCAGCCATTATATAACGTACTTTCCCAGAATTGCTGTTCGTAGGAATCGACGAGATACCGTAACGCGGCAAGGTTGCTGCCATATTGAAATCGAACTAATTCCGAATCGAGCAATTGCGCAGCAGCGTCGTTCCCAAGCGCGAAGAGTACGTCGAGCGTTGATGGAAGCATACGAAGTGAAGGGACTTTATCATAGACAACATTTCCCGTGACGTACGAATCAATAACAAAGCGCTGACCAAGTAGCAAAAAAGCGGAAGCCGGTTCAATTTTTTCCGGTGACATCGGATCGGACATGAGGATCTGAGAGAGAATCCTCTGATAGGCAAAGCCCTTCTGTTTCAGTGTGTCCTGGAACGATTTCCATCGCTGAACATCCAGGAGATCGCTTGTCTGTTGGATACCGGTTTCCTGCAGAAGTGATTTGATCTGTGCAATAGTGACGTTGTCGGGATCTCCTACAAAAAACCGGATGGTGCTATCGATGGTATCAAGGAGCACAGAGGCTTGTGCACTTTCCAATGCTTCGAGTATTAACGCAGCATCAATCGTCTGGCGTTGAATATTAGAATCAGGGGGAGCTATGTCCGCAGATTTTGGCGCAGTCAGATAGATCTCGGTTCTTCCAAGCCACATCATTGCCTGAAAATAATGAGAGAATTCCGGTATAAAGGGCTGAACATAATGGCCGCGAACAGTAAATTGGCTGAAATCCATTGTGCGTGGAGTACCGGCAAACAATTCTATACTTGCAGGTTTTTCTGCGTTGATCAAATCAAGTATGTGATTCACGACCGTCGAGTTTTCAGTGTAATAAGGTGTAATTGATTGACCGAGCAGTATACGCGGAACAGTGAGATAGACATCAACATCGCGGAGCATCGTTTGCATCGCAGGGTTTGAGGCATACTTTGCTGTTAATGACGGCAGCTGCCCGTGTACAGCGGTAAGGAGTGAATCGAGAGAATGAATCAGCAGTGTACGTTCGACGTCCATAAGGATCGCGTCGTACGACATATGGATAGCATGGAGAATTGCGTCGGTCGATACAAAGACCGGGAGATCGGCATGAAAAATATCAGCAAAGCCCTCCAGGAATGAACCCCTGGAGATTCTTGCAGTAACGACAAACCCGTGCTTCTCGAGTAACTCCTTTTCATACACCGTCAGTGCATACTTTCTATCGATACTGTCAAGATAGAATGGTTGGGAAGATGCTGTTCCAATCCGTGCCTCAAAAACCCCCGCGGGATGCAGCGCTTTCAATTGATCTGATGTAAGGTTCTGGTGATTCTGGAGAAACTGCTGGTATTTCTGAAGAGTGTATTGCGGATCCTCTTGAGCTGTCAAAAACATTGGAGCGAACCACAACACTGCGCAGATGCAGAGTGATCGATTCATTGTTTTGCTCCCGATAGTGTGGTATAAACGTACTAAGCTAATCAATAAGAGTCAATCCCTTGACATCCAGCCCCTTAAAAGCTATATTTCAGTAGTTCTTTTTCAACAATTTTTAAGTGTCATCCGTTAGGGGTGTCCTTGTCCCGCTTCAGAATTTGAGTCGGGAGGGCTGAGAACAAACCCTGCGAACCTGACCTGGATCATGCCAGCGTAGGAAAACGGAGAACGCGTTTATTTTTCTGAAGCCGTTTTCCATGGTCCTATGGGAAACGGCTTTTGTATTTATGAGGTGCCGTAAAGGAGTATTCCACCATGAAAAAATCGATCGGACTCTTGGGCATAACGTTTATCTCGACGCTGACTGTTTTCGCACAGACCGGTACCGTGAAGGGGAGAATACTGGAAACCGGTTCCAAGCGACCTCTGGAAGGTGCGACGATACTGCTTGCCGGAGAAGCTGTTGGCACCGCATCGTTCAAAGATGGCTTCTTCAGATTACAGAATGTTCCTTACGGAGATCAAATCCTTCAAGTGAGCTATGTCGGTTTTACAACCAATCGAAAGAAGATCTCGATCAATTCACCCGAAACACAGCTCAGTGACATTCTCATGGAGCCTGTTATCCTGCCGGGACAGACCGTTGTTATCACTGCCACCCGGGGGAAAGAACGGGAGACTCCCATGACGTTTTCTACGATCACATCGAAAGACCTTGCGAAACGGTATTCCGTTCAGGATATCCCGCAATTGTTATCCGAACTCCCTTCGACGACATTTTACTCAGACAATGGAAACGGCATCGGTTATAATTATTTGAACATTCGCGGGTTCGATCAGAAACGCATTTCTGTCATGATCAATGGCATCCCGCAAAACGATCCGGAAGATCATGATGTCTACTGGCTTGATTTCCCGGACCTGACCGCGAGCCTCGAAGATATGCAGGTACAGCGCGGAGGCGGAAGTGCATTTTACGGTCCGCCTGCTATCGGCGGATCTGTCAACCTGATCACGACAAGCTTTTCCCGCAAACCCGGTGTAAGCCTCTATACCGGGTATGGTTCGTACAACACCCGGAAAATTTCTGCTTCCATAAATTCCGGTCTCGTTGACAATACATATCTTTTATTCGGCCGGCTCGGAAGAATTTCGAGCGACGGCTATCGAACGCTTTCGTGGACAGATTTTTCCAGTTACTACCTCAGCGCCATCCGATTCGATGAAACCATGACCACACAGATCAACTTCTACGGCGGTCCGATTGCCGATCATCTTGCCTATTACGGTATCCCGAAGGCTGATGCGTATTCAGCCGATGCGAACCAACGCCGGGCAAATCCCATCGCGCGTCCTGAAGAGATTGAAAACTTCAGCCAACCCCATTATGAGTTGCTCCATGAATGGCGTATGTCGGAGATCATGACATTGAGCAACACGTTGTTTCTTGTCACCGGTGATGGATTTTTTGATTATGACGGTTCATGGGCTCCATATTCCTATTATCGCATCACTCCTGCCAATGGTTTTTCCGTTTCAGGTGATCCTGACACTCTCTTTATTCCCCATGCCCTCATTCACGCAAACGTCAGCAATGTTCAGTATGGATGGCTCCCGCGTGTGAGCATCCTTCATGGAAAGGGTCAACTCATGGCCGGGGCTGAGATCAGGGTACATCGTTCTCTCCACACCGGATCACTACGGTGGGGTGAATATCTGCCTGAAGGCATTACTCCGGAATATCATTATTATGAGTACCGGGGTGCGAAAGATATGTTCTCTCTCTATGCGCAGGAATTGTACCATGTCAATGCTTCACTGACATGTCTTTTCAATCTTCAATTTGCCTACAATACCTACCGGCTTTATGATGAAAAGTTTCTGGCGAATGATTTTTCTGTTCCCTATTCCTTCCTCAATCCTAAAGCAGGCCTGAATTACAATGTCTCAGACGCATGGAACATTTCAGCTCAGATTTCCTATACCTCCCGAGAACCGCGGCTGAAAAATCTCTATGATGCTGCAGAAGCCAGCACTCCGACTTCATGGGAGCATATCGCTCCGCAGTTTGATACGACAGCGGATGGCGGATACGATTTCAGCAAACCATTGGTTACACCGGAACATCTTACTAACGTGGAGGTCGGGTTCGGCTATACAACGGAACGCCTGCGCCTCGGGATGAATATGTATTATATGAGTTTTCAGAATGAGATCATTAAAATGGGAACCGTAGACCGTTTCGGCCAGCCGGTGACGGGCAATGCGGACAGGACAATTCATCAGGGTATCGAATTCTCCTGGACGATTCTTCCGATAGAGGGATTGGAAGTACGGGGCAATACCACTCTGAGCAGAAATCGTCTCGAACGCTATTCCGCGTACAGCGGTGGGAATCTTATTGCCTTGGATGGAAATGTTATCGCCGGCTTTCCGGAAATCCTGGCGAATCTCCGCGTGCAATATGACTGGAGCGGATTGACCCTCGGTATCGCCATGCAGCATGTTGGAAAATCTTATACAGATAATTTTCAAAACGTATCAACACCGAATCTAGAAAAAACGGTTGATGCGTACACTGTCTGGAACGGCTGGCTCGCATATGAACCGCCGGTGTCATCAACCCCCGGCATCGGATTTCAAGTGCAGGTGAATAATATCTTTGATCTTCTCTATGCATCTCATGGAGAGGGGGACGAATTCTTCCCTGCCGCTGATCGCAACATTTTTGCATCCGTAAAAGTAAATTTGTAAATTGGTGCCGCGTATGGTCCCCCTACCATACACATACGCACCGCTGGTTTGATTTGCATCCCATAATCCAGCAGCGTTTTCTCATTGGCGGGACTGAACTATGAAGTTCGTACGATTGTCAAAATATATATTTTTCATCCTCCTGGTTTCTTAGTGTTTTTTACAGAAGGATATCCGGAACCATGAAACGCGCGCTTATTCTTGCTAATGGAAAACCGCCGCACAAACATCTTCTGAAGAAATATCTTCCCTTTGCTGATCTGTTTATTTGCGCCGACGGCGGAGCAAACACCGCGGCGCGCTGCGGGGTCACTCCACATCTCATCATTGGCGACATGGATTCCATACAGAAAGAGACGTTAGCCGTATTTGCCGATGTCGAAGTGAAGAAATTGAAAGATCAGAATTCCACTGATCTGGAAAAATCTCTCACTGCAGCACTCCGCCGTCAGTGCAGAGAGATTATTGTGCTGGGCGCAACCGGCGGACGGATCGATCATACCGTTGGTAATCTCAGTACACTCGGAAAATTCTCACGCAAAGCAGCCATTAAATTTGTTGATGAAAGTGGGGAATTCATCCCCGCCGGACGCTTGTTGAGACTCGATCTTCGTGACGGCACCATCATTTCGCTTCTGCCGCTTTCCCGCTGCAGCGGAATCAGTACGACAGGTTTACGATGGAATCTCAAGGATGAATCGTTGCAGCTCGGTGTCCGCGAAAGCACAAGTAATCTTGTTGTCTCTTCTCCGGTACGCATCAACGTACGAAACGGTGATCTCATCGTCTTTATCATGAATAATGAAGAGAAATAAACGATCACTCATCCCCATAAACGCATACCTTAGGACGCATCACCAACGACTATGGTTCATCTCGCCCCGATAGATATTGCCCTTATTGTGATATATTTTGCCACCGTTGTCTTCATTGGACTCCGTGCTGCACGGAAGAAAAAGCCCGAAGCGGAGGATTTCTTCCTCGCCGGCCGCACGCTGACGTTACCGATATTCGTAGCGACGCTGGTCTCGACCTGGTACGGAGGTATTCTTGGTGTGGGAGAATATTCTTATAAATTCGGTATTTCGAACTGGGTGGTGTTCGGCGTTCCGTACTATCTCTTTGCACTGGTGTTTGCATTGATCCTGGCAAAAAAAATACGCGCGACAAACCTGCTGACCATTCCGGACAAACTGGAGCATGCGTACGATAAACGCACTGCCATCGCGGGGGGAATCCTCACGTTCTTTCTCGTTTCACCCGCCGTATATGTGCTCATGCTCGGTATTCTTGCACAGCTCATCTTCGGCATCAATCTCACACTGTGCGTCATCATAACCACCTTCCTCACCGTTTTCTATCTCTCCAATGGCGGCTTTCGTTCCGATGTGTGGGTCAATGTGTTCGAATTTGTGATGATGTTCCTCGGGTTTGCTTTTATCATTGGCTTCTCGTTTTCAACATTCGGCGGATGGGATTTCATCCGGGCAAATGTGCCCCCCTTGCATCTCACATGGCACGGAGGCAACAGTCTGGAATTCATCGCTGTCTGGTTCTTCATTGCGCTCTGGACGCTCGTCGATCCGGCATTCCATCAACGATGCTATGCAGCAAAGGACGGGAAAACTGCACAACGCGGAATTCTTGTTTCTATCCTCTTCTGGTTTTTCTTTGATTTTATGACAAGCATGGCCGGTCTGTACGCTCGTGCATCGCTTCCGTCGCTCAAAGAACCGATGTATTCCTATCCCCTACTCGCTGAATTAACGCTGCCGGCAATCGCGAAGGGTATGTTTTATATTGGTATGCTTGCAACCATTATGTCGTCACTCAGCAGTCTTACGCTCATTTCTGCTATAACGGTCGGGAAAGATATTATCGGCCGATGGAAGAATGCCGCGGACGACTCCGATCTCGTGAAACGATGGACAAAGATCGGACTATTCCTTTCTGCCCTTGTTTCCATTGCGCTCGCTTTACTTCTGCCTTCTGTCGTCAGTCTTTGGTATACCATCGGTACATGCATCATTCCCGGACTTCTGGTTCCAGTGCTGGCCAGTTATTTTGAGAGACTCAAAATCCCTGCGGTGTATGCGTTTGGGGCGATGGTGAACGGCTGGTTTATTTCTACAGCAAGTCTGATCTCCGGACACCTTTATGCATTCAAAGGCGTACCGTCGTATTGGTTTAATATCGAGCCGATGTATCCGGGATTGTTTATGGCGTGCTTCTGGTGGGCACTGGGTAAATTGGAGAAACCAATTCCCGGGGAAAAATAGGGGATAGAAGAATTGAGATCCCTGCTATTTGACATCCCACTCTGCTATGGTGCGATGCGACAGCAGCTGCCAGCGGTTTTCCCGGAGTGCAAAGACGCGGACGAAACGAATTCCATAGTTTCTGTCGCGTGAAGTTGAAGTACTGTGAATAATAGTCCTGCCAAGAACAACCGCTACATCTCCATGCAGTTCAACCGCTATCGAGTCAAGCTCCCTCGACAGATAACGCGTTTTCCCTCTGCTGACCGATGCTAACCATTGAGATTTCGTTTGGACATTTCCCGATCCATGGGTAAAGATAAAATCTTCTGAGTATACGGAGTCAAGAGTGGTTATTTCTTGATGCATAGTTGCCAGTTCCAGCATACGGTTGATTTTTTCCAGCTGCTGTACGACAGCGCTATCCTGTTTTGTCTGGGATATCGAGATCTGTCCCAAGACAATCATGCCTGCGAATGGGAGAAAACAAATTGCTGTAAATAGCTGCTTGTTCAAGAGTGCACCTCTAGAGAATATTCTTATCGTATAGTCATTTTATAGAAGTAACCAATTGCCACTGCTATGGTAAAAATTATCGTTCCAAAATGCAATGTTAAGGCTTTATGCCACCACCCCTTAATTCCCTCCTCAATGAGACGGGGAAATTGTTAAAGGTGGTGGGATGGTCGATTTCATGACGGTGCTATCTATTTCGCGAGACCGATGTATGACTACTGGGTTACAATCTTGTCGCTACCACTGCTACGGCTTTTGCCGTTTCCACTCTGCCGCTCACTTGATCGCTTGCCTCAAGATAGACAACGTAGACACCAATCCTTGCTCGCTGCTGATCTTCCCCATAACCGTTCCACACTATTTCGCCCTCCCTTCCAGCGAGTTCACTATTGGCAAGTGTCCTGATAAGCCTTCCCTTGATATCATAGATCCGCACATTAATAAGAGAAGTCATCAACGGCAGATTGTAGCGGATGATACAGAAATCTTCAAATCCATCGCCATCCGGAGAAAAAGGATTCGGTGAGAGAGAAAGCCGTGCACCGGTAAACGCACTTGGCGTCAAGATACTGTTGCTCTTTCCCGGCGACCCGCTCGCCAGAATTGTACAGGTGCTCCAATTTCGCGGATCATTCGAATCGATATGCGGGCTGATGCGTTCCAGCGAACGGCCTCGCGTGTCGACAACATTTGGATGGTGCCAACGCGGTGAGTATGCCACACTATCAATCGTCTGACCGGTAAGATCTTTGAGGACGACTGCATCGCCATCGTTATTCAAACTCAATCCTCCCGATCGGTTCACGATAATAACATGAGATACATTATCAGCAGAACATAGACAGGGAAATTGGGTGAAGAGCGATGAGTCAGCAGCAAAAACCATGTATTCTCCCGGATGTACTATCAAAGGCATACTTGCTATCGTGACGGAATTGACACCGCTTGACGTTGCCTTATCGTTGATGGTCCACTGGGCAAGATCTATCGGGTCTGAGCTTCGATTGAACAATTCAATCCATTCGTTCTGTCCGTCCAGGGGTTCGTACATCATTTCGTTGATGATCAACGAATGAGGTTCATAGCCTACTTTGATACGAACTGCCGCCTCATTATTGCGCAGCCGCTCATCCCTCCAGCAGTCGATAACGGCAAGGACATTCATCTCGCCGGAAGTAAGCTGCGGAAAGTTTTCGATGATCTGGATGGAATCTCCGGCGTTCAATCTCTGCGAAGCGCCTTTCCTGCACATGAATTCTGTCGCTTCCGGATGTGCATTTCGATTGCTGTCCGCGAAAAAGCAGACAACGACACTATCGATACTGAGACGGCCGACATTCTGAACAACTGCATGAACTTCAGGAACGAGTCTTCCTTGAACCACAGCAGAGGTCTGTGTCAGGTTAGTGATCGCCAAATCATTGTCCAGGAGCGCGATGCTGTTGATCTTCCCCGGTGTGCTTCCCAGTGAATCCTGCGACGTTCCCCAGTTTGTTCCTGCTGTGCCTATAGCCTTGGTATCAATCCTTTCCAGCGACTTTCCATTTTGTCCCCCCCATGACTGCGAGTACATCACACTGTCTATTGCATTGGACTGCGGATCATAGAGAACAACTGCATCGGGAGTGCTATTGTTCAGTGCAGCGAAGTTTGCAATAATGAATGAAGTCCCAGGATGAAACATGGAAAAGTTTGCGTCCTTCGCAACGACCAGATATGAAACCGGGGGAATGGATACCTCTGCCTGCGAAATCAATGTTTTCACCGAGACATTATTATCGGATATTTTCCAATTCTTGAGATTCAGAGTATCAGTCGAAGTGTTATAGAATTCCACCCATTCAGGTTCATCTCCGGCAGGTGCGTACTGTATTTCATTCACCACGACATCACCTTTCTGATATCCGACGAAAAGAAGAACCCGTACTGTATCGTTTGAACGACGTTCATCCTGATCATGATATACCGTTGCAATGAACCGATGATCCCTTGCTTTCGTCGGCGGATGTGTTGCACTGCAGGTCATAGAATCGCCGGGAGAGAGCGTAAGTTCGCTCAGCCGGAAATATTGCTCACCGGTTTCACCGATACCATTGAGATTATCATCAGAAAAGAATTGTACTGAGAAACCGGAGGAAGTCAATGATCCATAGTTCCTCACACCGACAGTCAGTGTGAGCGAATCGCCGCGGGTCGCGTTGATCGGCAAGGCAGCAATGCTTGTACACCCTACGTCAAATCCGGTTGACACGGTCAATGACACATCATCCAGACGAAGAACACCGGTATTATTCGTGCTGTCCGCAAGAATGATCCACCGAAACTGTACAGCTGGTTGATTGCTTAATCCAGTTTTGCTCAGGTCGATTACCCTCTGCACGTAACTCGTGAACTGTGCGAGCGTATCAAAGCGAGCCAGCAAAAGGCTGTAATTTACTCCATCTATTGAAGCGCGTACCTCCAGCCGATACGCGCTTGCGGAGGATGTCCTTCGCTCCCAGAAGATGAGCTTATCAGGAAGCCGCGATGTAAAATTCATCACTGGTGATGTTAATGACTTTAAGGAACGATTCCCCGTAGCAGAGATACAATTCGGTGAGGTTCGTGGTGATGATGCATATCCTGCAAAGCCTGTAGTAATCCATCCTGCGGGCAGGGCCGGTGCTGCGACACCATCAAAGTTCTCAGAATACGGAAATGAAGAGATTTGCGAGTACACAGGCATCGCAGTGAATATCAACATGAAGAAGAATGGAGAACACGAGCGCAATTGCATGGAAATCCTCCCTTTGGTAATGTTTTCTTAGGATCTTCCGCGGGTAATTGCTGGCTAAAAAGTAAGAACAATTCCGTTTGGACGCAATTAGAAAAAGTGAATTTTCTCCTGTTCACCTAACCATTATTTTCCGACTCTATGAGTTAGCGAAATCCATCCTGTAACCTGCAGAAGAAAAGTGATTTGCTTAACTTTGTAAAAAGTAATATTGGAAACGGAATGATTCTTTCATACATTGATCAAGCGTTTATCATGAAATACCAGAATTTTTACATATCAATCGTACTTCTTTTCGCCTTCTTATCGCTTCATTGCACTGAGTCGCTGCCGGTTTATCAGGAGCCGCAGAAGATTGTAGAATGTGACATGCGGTATGAGGCTCCTTCGCCCATTATGTATTCCCATATGGATGAAAATGAACCGAGCTGGATCAGCCTTGGATCGCCAACAACAAAGATCGTAGTTTCTGTAACCAATCTGTATGAAGAGACAATACAAGACGAACCCCCCCTGTTCAATTTTGGATATATCGAGATATGGCATCCGAATAAACCAGCAGTCTACCGCAAAATTCCGATTACTCTTGGGAATCTCATCAATGCCGGAGTATACGATCCATCCACCAAAGTTCTCACTCTCGATCCCAACAGAGAAGTTCAGTTTCATATTTTCTGGGACTATAAAGATTCTAGCAAAACGTATGTTTTTATGGGCATGCCCATCCTCTCGGATATCGGAGGTAATCGTATTCTGAAGCCCATCCCTTTCAAGATGAGAACAACGATTCAGATCTTTTCTCGATTGGCGCCTATTCGGTCTGAAGAGTATGAAATGATTCTCAATTTTACGGGTAGGATTTTTAGCGGGCCCTAGTCTTTGGCTGAGATGTTTTGCCAAAGCAAGTAATTCACGATTCGTTTCATAGTGCGAATCTAGATGATATTCCATGATACCTCGAGAATGAATTCGAGCGAGTGTTCCATATTAGGTATATTGATCATAGCGTTCTTGGCATTACATTGCACTGAGTCGCTGCCGGTTTATCAAGAGCCGCAAAAGATTGTGGATTGTGCCATGCGGTATGAAGCTCCTTCATCAATTATTTTTTCACATATGGATGAAAATGTACCGAGCTGGATTAGCCTCGGATCACCAACAACAAAGATAGTAGTTTCTGTAACCAATTTGTATGAAGAGACAATTCAGGGCGATGCACTTTTATCGGGATATATAGAGATATGGCACCCCAACAAACCATCGATGTATCGTAAAATTCCAATTTCTTACTTGGATCTCATTCATAGAGGAGAGTATGATGCTTACAATAATGTGCTCACACTCGACCCCAACAAAGACGTTGAGTTTTTTTTGTATTGGGACTATAAAGATTCTAGCAAAACGTATGTATTTATGGGAATGCCGATAGCATCATATTCTTTCGAAAAAAATTATTGTGTTCATACTCTGAAACCCATCCCTTTTAGGATGAGAACGACGATTCAGCTCTTTTCTCGGTTGGCGCCACTTCGGTCTGATGAGTATGAAATGACTCTCTATTTTGTGGGGAGGATATATGGTCCACCTGCTACGTATTGATTATCAAATGCGTGTACTTAAAGTCCTTTCCAAAAATTGTATTTCACACTTCGTCTATGGAAATATGTATGACCACTCCGCATACCTTTAGGGCGTTCCGTTCTTGTCTTCTCCTCCTCATCTTTCCAGTGTTGTTCATGCAGGCTTACGGTCGAGGAACGACGGGAATACTCGAGGGTATTGTCCGCGATAGAGTGACACGTACGGCGCTGGTGGGGGCTAATATTCTCATCCTGAGTACTCCCTACGGGGCACCGTCGGATGTCGATGGGAAATTTCTCATTCACAATATTCCCACGGGAACATATACTCTTCGTGTTCAAATGCTCGGATACAAATCTCTGGTGATGCAAAATGTCGAGATCCGTTCCGATCTCCGTACAAGAATTGTGGCGGATCTTGATGTGTCAACCATTGGTATGGAGGAAGTGATTGTGCGGGCCGAACGGCCGCTTATCGAAAAGGATATTACGGGGACGACACACCGCGTTGGAGGAGAGGAGCTTGACCTGCTGCCAATCACATCCTTTGCCGATGTCCTGGGTCTGCAGGCGGGAACAACGATGGAAGGGAATGTCCGAGGCGGAAAAACGACCGAAGTTGCCTATCTCATCGATGGACTTCCTGTCCAGGATTTGCTTTCCGGAGGACTGAGCTCCAATCTTCCAAATAGTACGATTGTCGACCTGACACTCCAGACCGGCGGTTTTGATGCGGAGTACGGCAATGCTCTTTCCGGAGTGGTCAATGTTGTCACCAAGAGCGGCGGGAACAACCATGACCTTGCGGTTCATGTCGAAAAAGATGATGCCTTTGGAGGCACAGAACACAGTAAGAATAATGAGTTTGAATTGACCGCAAGCGGTCCGATTCTCCGGGATCGAATCTTCTATTTCATTTCCGGGAATTATGACCTTACAGGAACACAATGGTGGCAGGATTTTGAGCGATCACTGACAGAACCAATAGACAAGAGTTTTAACGGATTTGCAAAGATCGATCTTTTCCTCTCCCCCACCATCCGGTGGAGCAATCAGGCGCTTGTTTCGATGCACGATTGGCATGATTATGAATTCAGCTGGCGCTTTAACCTTCAGGGACTTCCGACCCGCGATAAGCTCACGTACCGGATTGCTTCCGTCCTCTCGCACACCATTTCGGATAAATCGTTTTATACAATCCGCCTGAGCACCCATCGCATGGAAAATACCGTAGGGGGAACAGCGCGGCCATCGATCAATCCGTTGGAGATCTATCAATACGATTTTTTTCTCCAATATATTACATCGGGGAATCGTGCCTTATGGAGTAAAACCCTGCAAACTGTCTATACTGCAAAAGTAGATTTTGCCAGTCAGGTCGATGATATCAATCTTCTCAAAGCCGGCATAGAACTAAATTTTTACGACATCAACACCGATATCGAAAAATATGAACCCCGTAAAACCTACTTCGGAAAACCGCTGGTCAATCTGCCCCAGTTGAATTACAGCACGCAGTATCGCTATTTCCCGAAATCCGGCTCCGCTTATATCCAGGATAAAATTGAAATGGATGCCGGGGCAATCATCAGCGTTGGCATACGGTACGACTTTCTGGACCCTACAGCTTCACGTCCGGCCATTGATCGTATTCCTGTAAAACAGAACGAATACCTGACGCAGGTAACCGGATATACGAAAGCGTCTGTGAAGCAGCAGTTCAGTCCGCGTATCGGGTTTGCCATGCCCGTCACACCGACTGCCATGCTCTTTGTCAATTATGGACATTATTTCCAATTCCCGCTCTTTGATTATTTGTATTCCGGGTTGGACGTCGTGGCGCTTCAGCGGGGCGCCAGCGCAGTGCTCGGCAATCCGGATCTTGAACCGGAGCGTACACAGGCATGGGAAATCAGTATCCGGCAGATCATGAATGATGAGTTCGTAGGGTCTGCAACCTATTTTAAAAAATCGACGACGAATCAGGTCGATTCGAAGACCTTTATTCCTATGGACAGCAAAGCAGCCGGTGATTTTGGTTTTGCAGAATATGTCAATAATCCCCATGCAGATGCACAGGGATTAGAATTGGTGCTCACGCGAACGCGGGGTGCGTGGATAACGGGAGAAATATCGTATACCTACATGAAAACGGAAGGGTTGAGTGATCGTGCCAGCCAGGGACTTGATTTAGCGCAGTGGGGTTTTCAACCCTACATTTCGTTGTTCCCCATGAGCTGGGATCAGCGGCATACCGTAAAAGTCAATGCACTGGTCCAGCTTCCTTTTAATATACAGGCGAATGTGATTTTCAATTACTATTCAGCGAGGCCGTACACATATTATCCATCGCGAGATGGATTCACACCTCTTTATCCCACTGCGGTATTTATTCCGAACAATAGGCGGATGGAAGATTACATCAATACCGATGTCAAGATCTCCAAAGAGATCGAGTTGGGGTTCAGCAGATATTCCCGCCTTCTGGTTTATGCAGACATTCGGAATCTTTTCGATGCTCTGAATGTCCGCTGGATGGATGCGTCGGGACGCATCGGCGGCGAGCTTGGGGATCCGAGCGCGTATTTTATTCCGCGCCGCTCCAGAATCGGCGTACGATTGACCGTAGGACTGTAAAGAGCAGGAGCTCGCCACGAAGGTTAACGTCTTCTACTTTTTTTTGCGGGGCCGAGACACTCTCGATACCCTCTCAACGTATCATAGCTAAGCTCTGGAACTTTGAGAAGGTTATACCGTTACCTCAGCAGCAGCATTTTCCGAACCTGTGTGAATTGCCGCGCAGTGCTGCCCCGAGAGATTGCCTCCAACCGGTAGAAATAGACGCCTGAAGATACACTCGAATTCCATTGAACTTGTTTCCAACCTGCAGATTGTTCTTCGTTCACCAGTGTTGCCACTTGACGCCCTAGGAGATCATAGATCACAAGCTTTACAGAACTCATAACTGGTAACGCATAACTGATCACTGTTGTCGGATTAAATGGATTGGGATAATTCTGTGCAAGTGAGAATTCTTTTGGAATTTCACTTTCAGATGGTACACCTAAAACAATAGTCGGATTAAACGTAAATCCATTGACACTGGAAAGAGGGTATGTCGGCGTTAAGGTCATTGGTGAATAAGAAGTGTACGGGACAGGATGAACGACCGTATCAAATTGCACAATCCAAAATGCCCGGATGTCCGTATTTACCTCGAAGTACAGAGGGGGAGCAAACAGGTTTATCCCTGCAGCAGCATTATACGTTATTCCGGTTGAATCGTAGGAAGTCGGCATAATATAAATTGTTTCTTTCGGATCCCAGCGGAGATTCCTATTCTTATCGTTGACGATGATATTGAGCTTCCATGGAGTACCGGTTTCCACATCGAATGCCGTAAACGGAACCCAGTCAAAACCGTATGAAGTCATAAAGGAATATTGATAAAGCATAAATGCTTTTTGACTTGTTCCGTACGATGTCGTATCGAATAAAACCTTTTCGCCATAGTCCCATTGACCATTACTGTTTGTATCAACAAAGGCCTGAATCGGGGCAAACTGGATTTGCACCTTACGATATCCTCCTTTTGGAATCAAAGCGAGGGAATCTTTTCCAAATATTTTAAGGTAGGTTCGCGCATGGTTTGGCGTCGGCTTAAACCATGAATTTGTAGAGTAATCTATTGACCGGCTTTCAGATTTCAGTTCAATGTCTCCGCGGAAAAGCTTGAATCCCTCAATAGGCAAGATGTTGTAACCGGATGAATCCGGAAGCGGGGCATTGGCAAGAACCGTCCTGTTGTCGGTCTCGTCGCGCAGTGTAAATCCCGTTGTCCGCTGGGCATCGATGGAGTCCACACCCTGTATAAGATACGAATGGTTCTTGAGAACCGATGGATCTGTTATAAGGATCCGGAACGATCCCTCCAACTTGACTGAAGTTGCGGGTTGAACAGCCGCATACTTGTAAACGAAGGGATAGATCGGGAAGATGAGCGAGTCGGTCCAGGTGTTAAAATGACTGTCGGTAATGGTGAACCAGAGAACGGTATCGCTGTGTGAATATCCTAATGGAACAGTGAGAACAAAATACGAAGCCGGTACAGAAATGTTATACTGCATCGTATAACTCTTGCCGGAATCAATTGCAGAAATGGACAAAACAGGAGCGGCGGGATTGTCTTTTTGACGCACAGTCAAATTTTCCATGGTAAAGGCATTGGGATTGCTGACCGAGAAGCCGAAACGGACATTTTCCCCCGGACTGGCCTTCCCATCATTGTTCAGGTTGTCGACAAAGAATATAGGAGAACCGAGGCTTGGGCGATTGATCGTATAACCGATGTCCAGGAGCGAGGAAAAGTGTTTCCGAGAACTGTCTTGAGAAATAAGAAAAAAATCTGCAACTAGGAATCTTTCCTGGGTCGGAAGGACGATACTATTCCCGAATACTCCATCACCCGCAGTTTCATCCTGATGAGCCCCATCATCGAAAAGAGGAATACAGGCGATCGCCGTTTGATCGTCAGAAGCATGGATGGTTGCCTCGACAGATCGGACAGCAGTGTCGTGCGGTGAACAAGTTATTTGAATGGCAGCTTGGGATCCCGATAGGGAGACTGCTGCTGCTGCTGAAGGGAGAATACCATTATTTCCGTCAAATAAAGCCTGCACCTGACGGTCGTACGCCTTTAAAAGAGTCACGCTATTTAACCGGTCGGTTCCCTGTGCGATAGTAAATGCTCCAACGATCTCCTGTGTGTCCCCTTTTGCCAGTGTAAAAGAACCCGAGCTGAGGAGCACCCGGATATCCTGCGGGACGAATTGACCGAGTGAAAAGTTACTGGGTAAATCTCCTGTTCCGGCGACTGGATCTCCGGAAAATAAAAACTTCATGATGTGGCCGTTAGCATCTTGAAGATATTGATGTATCGTACCAGCCTTCCCGTTCAGGTAATCGTATGCCACAGCGATGTATTCAGGATTTGCATCAGGAGGATCAATAATCTGCGAGAACACGTTGCCGGTATAAACGGAGTATGATGTTGAGGATAGATTTCTATAACCGCGAATCAGTTTGCCATTGAACATAGCATATTCATCCGGTCCTCCCGGTACCAATGGTCCCTGCAGAAGGTCGAAGCCGCACGCAGGAGGAGTGGATCCATATCCATGGACGCCCGCATCAACATCATGCCCGTTGTACACATATCCGAGGTTCAGGGACGGATCGCTTCCCGGCAAATCGTCATTGGCGTCCCCCAGGTCCGGGTCCGACCAGAGACCAAAAAAGACACTATCATAATCCGCATCACTCTTGTTGATAATCTTCCATCGCATGAACATCGTGTTGTTCAGAGGTCCGGTCGTGTTGAAGGCGGAATAGAGTATCTGGATTTCGACGCCGAGAGGATTGGAGGTTGAAAGCCTGCTGTGCAGGACATTGTTCACATCGTTGATGACACACCAGATCTGCTGGTCGCCGTAGAACTTCGGCATATCGATGCCTGCATCCCATGTCCCGTTGCCGTTTCGGTCTTCGTAAGGAGCCCCGAGATTGCCGGGCCATTCATCGAAGTCGATATTGCCGGAAAGTGATTTGCCATCGGTACCGCGCAAAGTATCGCTCTTCGAGATCTTATAAAGCCGGTACAGGGAATCGGTCGCTCTCGCAACATGGGCGGAATCTGCGTTGGATGTCGTATTGAATGTCCCTATGATCGGTCCCGGTTGATACTCGGAAGTATAATCAATGTTCGTCATTCTGATCTTCCCGGTCGGCCGGTGGATTCCTGCCAGCCAGAAGCCGGCGGAGAAGACGGGTGTCTTGCCGGTTCCTTTTGGCCACTCAAGACCGGCGCTATGGGTTTCTCGATAATCTGCATAAGCACCATCGGACGCTATAGTACAGTTGAGACTGTTGCCATCCAATTGTTTGTATTGAAATTGTGAGACGGCAGCTTGTTTCTGGAGAGCGAAATGCTTATTGGGGATATCTTTCGTTTGACTAAGAAGTATGCAAACAGGGAGTATAAGGAGAAAAATCCGTGTCTTCATAGACCACCTCCGATTTGGGGCAATGAATTATAACCGAATCTGAAGTACTTGATACGAGAATATACAAGGTGATTGGGCAATGAGAAAGCATTCACTATTAATCGAATATTCTTCATCGCATGGTTCGGGAGGAATTTTTACAAGTACATTTTAATTGAATGGACTGCCAATTGCAAGTTAAAATCATTGATGATACGGACACTCTTATGCATACTCGCGAGAATCCCGATATCTCCAGAGAGATCAATCATCTTCTTAATTTTTCCTACTGCTTTTTTGGTACCTTCTTTCTATCTTATCGCAGCACCCACATACTTATATTAAAGAGGATTTTCGTTATGGCTGACACTGTTCTCGACAAATTTCTCCGCTATGTCGTTATCGACACACAATCCAAAGAAGATTCGGAAACCTATCCCAGTACGGCAAAACAGTTCGATATGCTCAATCTGCTGGTGAAGGAGCTGAAAGAACTCGGTGTTCCGCAGGTGAGCATCGACGAGCATGGCTACGTGATGGCAACTCTCCCTGCGAATGTACAGAAAAAAGTACCGGCCATCGGATTTGTTGCGCACGTGGACACTTCTCCGGAGGTCAGCGGAGCCAATGTCAAACCACAAATTATCAAGAGCTACACAGGGGGCGATCTCGTCCTGCCCGGTGATACGTCAATTGTTATTCGCGAATCTGAAAACCCGGCATTGAAAACAGCGCTTGGCAAGATGATCGTCACAAGCGACGGCACCACCCTGCTGGGCGCCGACGATAAAGCGGGCGTTGCCATTATTATGACCGCGATCCAGTACCTGATTGCGAATCCGAAGATTCCGCACGGCGAGATCAAGATCGGATTCACGCCGGATGAAGAGGTGGGCGCAGGAACAAAGTTCTTCGATATCCAAAAATTCGGCGCACAGTTTGCTTATACGCTCGATGGCGATACGACCGGCGAGCTGAACAAAGAGACCTTCAGCGCAAATTCATGCACTATCACTGTCCATGGGCGGGATATTCATCCCGGCAGCGCAAAGAATATCATGATCAATTCCGTCCGGGTAATTTCCGATATCATCGCCCGCCTGCCGAAACAAATGGCGCCGGAAACGACCGAAGGATACGAACCGTATATCCATCCCTACGTGCTGGAAGGCGGTGTTGGGAAATCATCGGTGAAATGTCTCTTCCGGGATTTCAAGACGGAAGGTCTTGATGCATTGAAAACGATAGTTGAAAAAGCGATCGCAGAGATCCAGCCGATGTATCCCAAAGCGAAGATCGAGTATGAGATTGTCGAACAATACAGAAATATGCGCGAAGGCTTATTGAAGGACCAGCGTGTTATCGATTATCTTTTTGAAGCAACACAGCGTTCGGGACTCAAACCTGAATGGACCCCGATCCGCGGCGGCACAGATGGTTCGCGTCTGACAGCGAACGGATTGCCGACACCGAATATTTTCACTGGCGGATCAAACTATCACAGCCGTACCGAATGGGTTAATGTCTGGGGTATGGAAAAGGCGGTAGAAACGGTGATCAACCTGGTACAGATCTGGGTTGAGAAAACCAAGTAAAAAGGATGAAGTGAGAAGTAAAAGGTAAAGTAGATGGTAAATATTGAGAACCCATAACTCCTAACTCACAACTCTTCACTCGTGACTTGAAACTCATAACTCGAAACTCGTAACTCAAAACTCATGACTCATGACTCGAAACTCCTAACGCGTTAACGTAAAGGATAAACCATGGAACAACACGGTACAACGAGCAGTCTTCCAGAAAATGCATATAAAGAATTAAAAGAAGGAGAAGAATACAAACCCATAATGGGGGCAGATCAAAACTACCCGGAAGTCACACCATGGTCGGTTGGCTGGGGAATCGTGATGGCGATTCTGTTTTCCGCAGCAGCAGCGTATTCAGGATTGAAGATCGGACAAGTTTTTGAAGCGGCCATCCCTATCGCTATTCTTGCTGTGGGCATCACCGGTCTTGCCAAGAAACCTAACGGGCTTGGGCAGAACGTGATTATCCAATCGATAGGTGCCTGTTCGGGCGTTATTGTTGCCGGGGCGATCTTTACAATTCCGGCACTCTACATACTGGCCCTACCGGCTAGTTATTTCCAGATGTTCATGGCGTCTGCCCTCGGCGGATTTCTTGGTATTTTATTTTTGATCCCCTTCCGAAAATATTTTGTCAAGGATATGCATGCAAAGCTCCCCTTCCCGGAAGCGACAGCAACGACAGAAATCCTCGTGGCCGGGGAAAAAGGGGGTAAAGAAGCATTAGTGCTGGTCATCAGCGGGCTCATCGGCGGTTTCTTTGATTTTATCTTCAGCGCATTCGGCGCATGGTCGGAAGTCATTACCACGCGGATGTTCGGCTGGGGTGAGATGCTGTCCGATAAGTTCAAGATGGTGTTCAAAGTGAATGTCTCCGCGATGGTGTTTGGACTTGGATATATCGTTGGATTGAAGTATGCAGCAATCATCGCAGCCGGTTCGTTCCTTTCGTGGTTCGTCCTGGTGCCGCTGGTCTATGAAGTCGGCCAGCATCTAACGGTGACGCTGGGTCCAACCGCAACAAAGCTGATCGCACAAATGAGTCCGGAAGAAATATTCCGCACTTATGTCCGTCAAATTGGTATCGGCGGGATTGCCATGGCGGGTATTATTGGAATTCTTCGCTCGTCCAAGATCATTGCTGGCGCATTTTCACTCGCGTACAAGGAAATCGCGCATCATAAGACAGGTGATGAAGGGGCAGTTCGTACGCAAACCGATATTCGTATGCTTTGGGTCGCCGTACTGATTCTTCTCACAGCCCTTGCGATTTTTGCATTCTTTATCATGGGCGTTGTCCCCACCATCGGACAGGCAATCGTTGCGCTCCTGGTCGTAACCATTATTTCGTTTCTCTTCACCACAGTTGCCGCAAACGCTACAGCAATTGTCGGCACGAATCCTGTCTCCGGCATGACGCTCATGACGCTGATTCTCTCTTCGCTCGTATTGACACAGGTTGGCTTAAGCGGTTCCTCCGGGATGGTCAGCGCCCTGATCATCGGCGGCGTTGTCTGCACGGCACTTTCTGTTGCCGGCGGGTTCATCACCGACCTGAAGGTCGGGTATTGGCTGGGTACGACGCCGAAGAAGCAGGAGACATGGAAATTTCTCGGTGTGCTCATATCAGCGGCAACAGTGGGAGGAGTGATTCTCGTGCTCAATCAGGCGTATGGATTCACAGGTGAAAAAGCCATGGTCGCACCACAGGCGAATGCCATGGCGGCAGTCATCAAACCGCTCATGTCCAATGCCCCGACGCCCTGGGTTCTCTATATTGTCGGTGCCGTCATTGCGCTGCTGCTGGTCGTTCTCAAAATTCCACCGCTCGCTTTTGCACTGGGCATGTATATTCCCCAGGAACTAAACACGCCGTTGCTCTTCGGCGGATTCGTTGCATGGTTCGTTTCGACACGGACAAAGAACGAAAAACTCAATAACACCCGCTTCCAGCGGGGCACACTCATCGCCTCCGGGTTTATTGCAGGCGGTGCTTTGCTTGGAGTGGTCAATGCATTCCTTAAGTTCATCGACCAGCAGTGGGCATTCGGATATACGACTTGGAATCATGAAGCGTGGGCTGCCTCATCGAACGGTGAGATTGCCGGCTTGGTGATGTTTGCGCTGCTCTTTGCCTATGCCCTATGGGATACGATGCGCGCGAAAGAAGAATAAGGGATCAGGCTGATCTTCCTCACCTCTCCGGCCGCTCTAAGCGATCGGAGAGGTGAGCTTTCTTCCAGCGTCTCAGGAGGTTTCGTATGAAATTTTCTTATCAATACTTCTTCATTGTGATTTTTGCCATTACCGTTGTAGAGAGACCCGCACATGCTCAGCAAGATTTGTCTGCCCAGCTCAGTAAAGTCGGAAGCGAAAACTTTAAAAATTATTTAAATCCGGTCTTTGCCGGTTTTTCAGCTGACGTAAATTCTGCGCTCTATCATTCTGCAAAAGTACAAGGCTTGCTCGGATTTGAAATAAGTGTGAACCATGTATCCGTATGGATTAACGACTCCGATAAGAAATATAATTTTATATCACCGGATTATATTGACATCAGGAATCCCTATACCTCAGGAACAGTTCGACTGAACCGAAACACAGACTATAACGATTTTGCCGGCGCACCAACGATGGCGGGTGATATCCAGGATCGGTCTGTTCGTTTGAGTCCGCAAAGCTTGTATTATTACACCTACAGAAATTCCCATAACGGCAGTGATGTCCTTTTTTCGATTCCGAGAGGATACTCCATCATTGCTGTTCCGTTAATCATCCCACAGTTTGTCATTGGATTACCTTTTGGACTGGAACTCATAGCGCGTTATTTACCAACGATTACAGCGATGAATGTCGGCGATGCAGGTAAATATAATTACTTGGGTTATGGTATCCGGTACGATATCGGCCAATGGCTGCCATTCCTCCCCTTTGAGACTGCCGTGCATTATGGAACTCAGAAAATGACATTCAAGTCAGAGGACGAGAAGGATATCTTCACAACGAAAGGAAGCGCTTACGGTATAGAAGTGAGCAGAAGTTTGTCTTTGTTGACTCTCTACTGCGGCTACCAAAGAGAAAATGCTTCTATTACTCTTCACGAGATAATTGGCAGTTATAAAACACCGGATGGAGTGGAAAACCCGTTCACGGTATCCGAATGGACATTCAACGGTAAAAATACATCACGGATTACTCTCGGTGTCAGTGCATCACTGCTCATTGCAACCGTTCATGCGGAGTACAGTTTTGCCACGACCCCCGTTATTGCAGTTGGCGTCGGCATTCATTCTGCCAGTCCTTTTTGATTTTCCGTAAAACATAGTCGCATACCGAAGAGCTGGAAGTATAAAATTCAATTCCGCGTTGCGGATTACTATCTTACTCCCTTCAGAAAGTGTCCTAGAGAACCGTTAACACCCACCACCAACCGGTTAAACTGAGGAACGAGACGATAATACCAACCGCGGCGAGCATAGCGGCAAGTCTTTCTTCCAGATGATACTCTGCAGCAATGATGGCAGCAGTGATCATCGGCGGCATGGCTGATTCAAAAATCATGACATTGAAGAGCAGTCCCCTCTCCCCCGAGATCATGGAATAGACTCCGAACAAAACAAGAGGGAATATCAGCATCTTCAAAAACAATCCAAGAACCACGCTCTTCCTATATTCCCGGAAATGCGATACACGTAATTGAAATCCCACGGAAACCAATGCCAATGGTGCCAGTGTCTGCCCCAGTCGTTCAAAAACCTGTTCGAGTTCCGGTGGAAAATTGAGAGGAATCAGAATCAAAGCAGCAAGCATGGAGAGGAACGGAGGAAATGTCACAATTCTCCGGATGATCGTCCGTTTATCAAGAGTTGACCCGCTGTAGACTGAAGCGACAATGATTCCGACAGTGGAGAGGACAAGAAACGATCCAAATTGATCAAGAAGCAATCCGATCGGAATACCATCCTTTCCGAAGAACACTTCGATCATCGGCAAACCAAGGAATGATGTGTTGCCAAGACCACAGAGAAGTATCATGCATCCTATGGTTGAGCGAGTCCATTTCATCCTTTTTCCCAGCCACCGGATCACGACAAAGGAAAGAGCGAAGAAAAGCCATCCGGCGGATATTGGCAGCAGGAGATCTAAACGAAGGTGAAGACGATGGACATACAAAAGTACGAGAGCAGGATAGGAAATATTGATGATGAAGGCATTCAGTACTGCAGGTGTTCCCTGCGGCAGTTTTAAATAACGACGAAGTACAATGCCGGCGGTAAAACAGAGTCCTAAGAGAATAAGATTTGCCATTTATGCAGTGAGAAATGTTGAGAGATGTATTCGTTATGGGTCTTTACAAAGACAGGGAGTGCCAGAATAAAACATGCTCACAAGAACATCATTCTCTCTTCCACGTGATGCGATCCCCTTCTTTGATACCGTAGGTGTCCGTGAAACCGGCATTCACTTCGAGCACAAGGAGTGTCAACGCGGTAGCTGAGTACGATTCTTCTGAAAAAGGTTTTGTGTCCTTACAAATCGTGACAATGGTGCCGAATTTATCGATAAAAATCATATCGAGAGGAAGGATAGTATTCTTCATCCAAAACGATGCCATATGTTCCTCTTCGAAGACAAACAGCATCCCCTCCTTCTTTCCCATAACCGGCCGTCCCATCAGACCAATTTCCCGTTTGTTCTCATCGTCTGCAATCTCTATAGCGAGAGAGACGATCGGCTTGTCCTCCCTCGTCGAAATGGTTAAGGTTCCCTGTTGTTTGAACATAGGAGCAATGGGTGTACTGGTTGTATCGTGATCTATTTTCTTCGGCATAAAGATAATGATGAGAGCAGCGGCGATGACCGCAAAAGATATTCCGATTCGCATTCTTCGCCTTGATGGTTGTGGGGTTGCTTCCGGTTTTTCGGTCGATATTTTATTTTTGCTCATACATGCTATGTCTGATGATAAAGATCCTTTGTCAGCGAATACTTCCGGCAACTTTTGGGACAAGGGGGAAATGAGGCTCGATATCGACCGGGACTGTTCCAACGAGCTTATCCAGCGCCCGCTGCATTGCCGGATGAATGATGGCAAAACGATCGATCATACTTTTTGCTTTGGCGTACGATCCCTCGGCCTGCAGTGTCAGAATCTCGCCGGTAAGTTTCTTTGCCGCTTCTTTCACCTTCATGAGATCAACGTGAAAGAATCCTGTTGCCTCATCGTTCGTAATGCCGCCTTCCATCGTAAGATAATTGAACTGGATAGCGACCCCTTTGCCGTGGGCTTCATTGATGCCAAACCGTACGGAACGGAACATGCTCGCGAGGTACGTAGCGTACACTTCTTCTTCCATCTGCTTGTCCAGAAGTCCTTTGTCTATAAGATATTGAAGTGCAAAGAGACCGGTGATATCGGCTTTCGCTTCTTCAATGGCAGAATAGAGTTCCTTTAATTCGCGCCTGACATTTGTTTGTTTCCCGTTCACGGTGATCCCATGAGGTCCGAGCCCATGCATAAGCTCATGAGCAAGGATGTGCGTAAAGAAGGCATCAAACGACACTTTCGACTGCTGCGACGGATCGAGAACGACTTGAGAAATGGGCACGAGTACTTTTTCAAACTTCGCCTGCTGCATGTTTTTCAGCATCACGCGTTTCGACCCTTTTTCGCGAATGACCCGTTCATCATTGGGTAAATTATACGCTGCTGTCTGCACACCGCGGTTGCCTTCCCCGGCCGCGTACACCACATCGACGACGCGGATCGGCGACAGAGCTGCGAGTTTTGGGTTGCGGTATTTTGCTTCTATCGGCAGATTGTTTTCAATCTCCTGCAGATACCCGCTGAACTTCGCCAGCTTTGCCGATTCCGCTTCATCCCGAAGTGTGACAAAGACTTCAAATGCAGCTTTATAATTGAACATCTCGTCCATATAGGTTTCGTACGGCCCGATCGTAAGCTCGATCGGTGCGTCCAGTTCCATCCAAGCAACATCGCTTGTATAATAATCGTCGCTGGCAAAGGCATCCGCGCGTGTCGTAAGATATTTTTTCAATGTCTTGTTGTCGGTCAACTGGGCTGCTTGCTTGAGCAGGTTTGCCGACGGTAGCAGCCATTCACGATACTCCTGGCTGTATGGTACGTTTTTTAATTTATTATTGGCACCCCGGTGGATCACAGAGAAAAACCCCATCGCCTTCTCTTGCTCTTTCCCGGTCAATGTTTCCATCCAGGTATTAAACTCTTTCTTGGCCATATCCTCCGGGTAGTAATCAGCCCCAGCAGGCTTTTCTTTTGGCGCCCCGTCAAGGAAGACCTCATTATTATCAAGCAATGACCATGGTCCCATGTTGATGCGGAAATAATGAAGCCGTTCGAGTCCCGCCGGTGTTGCATCGGCTTCGAGTTTCTTCAGCATATCCGGATTGCCGCTCCAGACTTGTCGAAAATATATGGGATCCATGAAACGAGCAGCTTCGATGATCTTGTGCAATGCCTTGGTATCTCCGGGCGACAGTGCAGAGATATCTGCTGAGATCTCTGTGGGTGCGAAGCGTGCGATTTTCTGTCCGAGCGTCATATCCGTTGCGGCCTTTTGAGATTCTTGTTTCTTACAGCTCAGAAATGTGATAGCAAGAAGACCTGTCATGATGAAAAACAAATAATATGGTTTCATAATTATTCATCTTGGAATATAGTTTGAGAGAATATGTACTTTTCTACAATTTGAGGAATGAAGACGGGAAAAGCAAGGAAGATTGTCGAGAACAGAATTGAGAAGAGAGAATGTAGAAGGAAGGAGTTTAAGCTGTCTGGTAAGAAAGGTGTGTGTTATTATTTTACCAAGTCCTTAGCTTGATTGCAACTATCGGGTATCGCAATCTAGACTAACGAAAGGGAATAGAAAGGGCGCAAAGATGAAACTCTTTGCGCCCCTGTACGTTTTTATTCTTACGCTTTATCTCGGATAAACAATCGCTTCAGCTTTTTCTTCAGACCGCCGCGGTCTTCATCCATCGCAGTCACCAGGGACTTCCAATCTGTTTCATGTGCCGCTGGAGCAGCCTGCTGAGGAACCGGTTTCCTCGAAAACTTCGGCTTCTCGGACGACCGTGGTCCGCGTCTGAAATTATCCTGACGATCGCGGGGTGCAAATTCGCGCCTCGGCCGTTCAGAGGGATCTCTGTAAACTCCATCGATCTTAGGTCTTCCTGAGTAATCCCTTGAGCGCTGTTCACGAGGCGGGTGTTCGTTCGAGATAACATGACGATGTTCTGTCCGGGGCTTTCCGGACACATCGCTGCGCCGCTCTTCCCGGTGCGGACGATCGTGTGCACCAGCCGGGCGTGCTTCACGACGCGGCCGATCGTACGAACCGGCTGACCGGTGTTCGCTGTGCGGCCTGCGGGTCGCATCTGCAGGACGGCGTTCCCGGTGATCGTCTCTCCCTCCGCGACCGCTTTCTCGCCGGTCATGAGAAGGCCTCGATTCGGTACTCTTTTCCGGCGCCTGTGGCCGTTTGGAATAATCAAATCCAGTATAGCGTTTCAGGTCAAATCGTTTCCCGACATAGCGCTCGATGCTTTTTAAATATTTTTGTTCTTGCGTTGAAACGAACGTGATCGCGTCTCCTGTGGCGGATGCGCGTCCCGTCCGGCCGATGCGGTGAATGTAGTCTTCTGCATACGTCGGTGTATCGAAGTTTACGACGTGCGAAATCCCCTCCACATCAATGCCGCGTGCTGCTATATCGGTCGCCACCATCACTTTGTACTGCCCTTGTTTGAATCCCGCTAATGCTCTCTGCCGCTGAGCTTGTGTGCGGTTCGAGTGGATGGCAACGGCTTTCACGCCTGCCCGTTCGAGCTTATTCGAAATTTTATCAGCTCCATGTTTTGTACGGGAAAAGATGAGGACACTATCCAGATCTTCCGTTTTCAGAATGTGGAAGAGCAGATCTATCTTCATTTCCTGCGGTGAGGAGTAGAACACCTGTTTCACGGTCTCTACCGGTTTTCGCTGTTCGCCAATCTCGATCAGTTCCGGATTGGTTTGAATGGATGCCACCAGCGACCTTACTTCAGGGGACATCGTAGCCGAAAAGAGGAGCGTCTGGCGTTTCGCAGGAATCCGGGCAATAATCTTCCGGACATCATTGATGAATCCCATGTCGAACATGCGATCGGCCTCATCAAGGACGAGAATTTCCACATGAGAGAGATCAATCGTCCTGCGATTCATATGATCAATGAGACGCCCCGGTGTGGCGACAACAATATCTACGCCGCGGCGAAGTCGTTTGATCTGGTTTTCCATATTGACACCGCCATAGATCGCAATACTCTGGAGAGGTGCGAATCGTCCGTAGCCGGTGACAAATTCCTCAACCTGCTGGGCAAGTTCACGTGTCGGTGTCAATACGAGGCCGCGTGTGTGGTGTCCCTTGTGATGAGAGGCATTTTTCAGAAAATGATGAAGCATCGGCAGCACGAATGCGGCGGTCTTTCCGGTGCCTGTCCGCGCACAGCCGATGATGTCGCGTCCTGCGACGGCCAGGGGAATAGCGCGTGTTTGAATTGCTGTGGGTGCAGTATATCCCGTAGCGAGAATGCCTTGCACGAGTTGATCGGCAAGGCCAAGTTTTGTAAATGGCATGAATAAATCCTTACTGTAAAAATGAGGAAACACGCTGCAAAAGATGGAAACCAGCAGAAGATGAAGACGCTCGGAGGTTAAACCTGGGTGAGCCCGCAAGTGCGGAGACCGAAGTTGTCCGGCAAACTTTAGCTATTTATCATCGGAGAGCGAGTCTCAAATGTCCGCTCCCGATGCTGAAGTGCCCGGATGCGGTCTGTCGCGATTTGCGACTATGAATAAGATAAGGAAAATTATGGCGAGATCCTATAGAAGAATTGAGAATGCTGAGTAAAGACTAGTAATTGGGGATTGGAGGTGGGAGGAAGAAATGCAGGTTGAAGGAAGAAAAAATTTCATCGATATTGAACTCGAGATGAAATCAGACGTGATCATCATTGGAGCCGGCGCGGCGGGTTTAATGTGCGCCATTGAAGCGGGCAAGCGAGGGCGCAGTGTTCTCCTCCTCGACCATAATGCGAACGTCGGTGAGAAGATCCGCATCTCCGGCGGAGGCCGATGCAACTTCACCAACAGAACTGTCAGTCCGGCAAATTACATTTCTCGGAACCCCCACTTCTGCACATCGGCGCTGGCCAGATACACTCCGGCGGATTTTATAACGCTTGTCGAACAATACGGTATTCCCTATCACGAACGAGACCATGGACAATTATTCTGCGACGGAAGTGCAGAGCAAATTATCCGGATGCTGCTGGAAGAATGCCGGCGAGCAAATGTGGAAATCCAAACTGGTAGTCATGTACAGAGAATCGAAAAAGACACATGCTTTCATCTAGCAACAAACAACAATCAGCTAACAACGGATTTCCTCGTTATTGCAACGGGCGGACTCTCTATTCCCAAATTAGGTGCAACAAGTTTCGGATACACCATCGCGGATCAATTCGGTGTGAAGGTCATTCCTCCGAAGCCCGGACTTGTTCCACTAATATTTGATTCAGAAGACTTCGAAGCATTTCTCCCTCTCAGCGGTATTTCCATTGACGCGGAAGTGACGTGTCGCGGAATATCTTTCCGCGAAAACATTCTTCTCACTCATCGCGGTTTCAGCGGACCGGCGATTCTGCAGGTTTCGTCATACTGGAATGAGGGCGATTCGATCTCCATTAATCTTCTTCCCGGCATCGATATTCTTGCCGTCCTGAAAGAAGGGCTCCACAGTAAAAAATTCCTCGCCACAATTCTCGACCAATTTCTTCCTTTTCGCTTTGTGAAGGTTTGGCTGGAGCTGCACGGAGGAGCAAAACCGATGAATCAGTATACACCCGCCGAACTGCACGGGATAGCCGAAGCACTTTCACATTGGATTCTTACTCCCGTCGGTACGGAGGAGTACACAAAGGCAGAAGTCACCGTAGGAGGTGTGGATACTCATGAACTTTCATCCAAGACGATGGAAGCGAAGAACGTACCGGGACTGTTTTTTATCGGCGAAGTCGTCGATGTGACCGGATGGCTGGGCGGATACAATTTCCAATGGGCGTGGTCTTCCGGCTGGGCGACAGGACAAGCGGTGTAATAAAGAATGAAGAGTGATAAATGAAGAATAATGAATGACTGCCCGCCGATATGTTTTTTTTTACGCAGGCGGGAAGAGTGATGAATGGAACTTGAAATTGGGAATGGGAGATTGGAGAATGGGATTTGAGTCTTGTGATTTTGGTTTGTGATTTGTTTGAGACTTGGGATTTAGGATTTGGATTTTCCTAAATTATTTCATGAGCAAAGCTTTCCTGGTTATCGTCTTTCCTCCAGCAACAAGCTGATAAAAATAGATACCAGTTGACCTTCCAGATGCATCCCATGTGATCGAATATCTTCCAGCAGGTTTTTCTCCATTCACCAGAACTACGATTTCCCTGCTGAGAAGATCGTACACTTTAAGTGAAACAATACTCGTTACTCGTAACTCATAACTGATCACTGTTACAGGATTAAAGGGATTAGGATAATTTTGAGACAATTCCGTTCGCCGAGGAAGGAGGAAACCCTGATCGGAAATTCCTATAGAAGTCGCCTGGAATTCAAACACATCATTGGATCGAAGAGGTTTGATCGTCTTGAGTCTAAACACGTCCCCTGCAACGGGCAGGATGGTTCTCTCGTCACCGGAAAAGAAGATTTCCCAGGAAAGCACTGTCTTTCCCTCTTGATCTTCTTCAAGAATAAACAGATCATCAAAACGACTCAGCTTTCCATCACCATCAAGTTCAGCGACCAGAACATCAGCTTGGCGGTTCTCTGTTGTATTCCAAACTGAATAATACAACGGTGTCGGAACGGACTCAAGGAAATCACCAGATGTGTCGACAATATGATCGCTTATTCGTATCTCATAATCCGCTGGAAAGGCAACTCCTTTTATGGTTTCTGTGCCCGTGAACACATCAGGAAGTGTCACCTGATATTCAAGCGTACTTAAGCCTTTTGCCCATCGCGTTGAATCTTGATTCACTCGTACTTGTGGATCATCGACAATTGACAATCTCAAGCCATCAAATGAGGGGCCTTCGCTTCCATCTCCGGTAAAAGGAACAGCTTGAAGAACGTACGCGTTGTTTAAAAGGTCGTACACACTGTAACGTTTGATAGAAGAAGATGTATCGTCAAATTGAATTCTGTAGGAATGACCCGTGAGTTGAGCCTGATCAACAATATTTACCGTTATTCTGCTGTCGCTGTCGCCGGCAATATGCGAGACATTGCTAATGGGCAATCGCGTATTTGATACTTCGAACGGCCGCGATACAATCTCCGAAACACCCTGCCCATCCGAACATCGCAATTTCAATTGAAACGTTTTTATGTTTGCCACGGTGCGCGAATCCCAAATGAATGCACCGGAATTCTCAAGATCGGCAACGATGGTCTGCCATCCCGCTTCAGGGCCGGCTCTGCCCAAAAGAGTGACTCGTATTGCATCACCTTCAGGATCCTCCGCGGACCAACGAACGTCATAATTTCCGGAAACCAGATCTTTTTCCTGCGGGGACAGGAGCACTGCATCCGGTGCGGCATTGCCAGGATTATCGACAATGAAGCGCTGCGCTGATTGAGTACTCCCATAGAGAGTATCGCCGAATACCTGAACCCGAAGAAGATAACGAGTACCATCCGGAACATCGACCGTGTTCCAGTCGAAAGCAGTATCCTTTGTGGTAGAAAACAACAATGTCTGCCAGCTGGCTCCAGTATTGTTACTATATTCCACTAAGGTTTTTAAAGAATCCGGCACCTGTCCAACCGACCAGGTAAGGTGGAACGTTCCGTCTATCCTGGTTAGTGGAGATGCTTTCAGGGCAAGAGGAATATTTTGAGGGGGATTGTAAAATTTTAACGAATGGAAAGGCAGCGACCGGATCATGTGTTCATCGGCATTCCACCAATTATGCTGCGATGTCGTTGAAAAAACAAGATCATCGAACGTGTTATAGATGCCATGACTGGTTAAAAGACTGTCAAACCGCCGATTGTTGCTCAGGTTGCTTGGTTGAACCGCCGCGCTGTGGAGAAGGAATTGAACAGGCTTCAGGCGCGTAAAATATGTCTCATCGGCCGAGATCATCTGATCCATATCGAACAAGTACAACGTTCCGTCGTACATCCCTGCAGACGAGAATCTCTCAGGCCTTCTCCACATAAGGTTGACCATATGAAGTCCCCCCAGGGAGAATCCATCCACACCGCGGAACCATCTGCTCGGCATCGTACGATACTGCTGGTCGATAAACGGGATCAACGTATTCAACACGAAGGTATAGTCGTCATCCGTTGCGGGTCCGGTCATTGCAGCGCCTGTAAATCCCGGCATAACCAGAATCACACCGAGCATTGTTCCCTGCGCGATTAGTGTGTCGGTGATATCCTGAATATTCCTTCCAGCCCGGCTTCCATCTTCGGTCCGATCGAGCCACTCATCTACGGCACCGCGGAAGAGGTACAGAACCGGAAAGCGTTCGCTCGATTGGTCATACCCCGGCGGCAGATACACGTTGAAATCCCAGCTTCCCACTCCGGAAAGAGTGATGGACCGCATTTCGATACGACTGGTTTGGGCGTTGCCGATGGAGAGAAGAACCGCAACGAAGAGTGTGGAGAAAAATGATTTCATCGTGGAAATAATGTAATGATTCTTTCGATGAAATAAAAAAAACCGCGCCGATGCTCTCAACGCGGGTCTTCTCTCACTATTCATTACTGACTACCTAACCACATTTCCATTGCTATCAATCATCTAGGAAGTTAGGAAATCCAAAACATGTGCTGCAAACTCCTCCGGTGCATCGGCGTGCACCCAATGTCCGGCATCCGGAATGGTGACAAGTTCTGCCTGTGGAAAGAGTTCTCCTATGACCGTCAGATCGCTCATCTGGATATATTCGGAATTCTCACCGCGGATAAAAAGCGCCGGTTTATCAAACTGACGATCGTGCGGAAGCTCTTCATTGATTTGCGCATAATTCTTTTCGATCACTTCAAGATTCATTTTCCAATGGAAACGGCCCGTTTCATCCCGGGCAAGATTCTTCATCAGAAATTGCCGGACCGAAACTTCCGGAATCTTTGAAGAAAGCACAACATCGATATCTTTCCGGAATTCATAGTGAGACAGATCGATGGAAGTCAATGCATCGAATACCTGATCGTGGTGTGACTGATACGACCGCGGTGCGATATCAACAACGATCAGCTTATTGACAAGCTCCGGATGGAGTAAGGCAGTCAACGCTGCTGTCTTTCCTCCCATCGAATGCCCCAACAGTGATGCCGACGGCAAGTTTTCATGAATCATAAATTCCACAACATCATCTGCCATGGCCTGGTATTGAAAGACTTCGCTGTGCGGTGAACGGCCATGATTGCGCGCATCGAGTGCGAATGTCCGGAAATAATTCCCAAACATTTGACTCAACGAATGCCAGTTATCCGATGTGCCAAGCAGTCCGTGGAGGATGATCAGCGGAGGCAAGGAATCGGAGCCGTATGATTGAGCATGAAGCAGCAATTCAACATTTCTCGTAAGTTGTAATGGTTACCATCCTCTTTTAGACGTCAGACACTTGCTCATCAAACCAAATTCAGTGTCAGACGTCATTCTTAGATTCCTGACCGAAGTCTCCAACCAGTCGCAGATGTCTGACACCATAATGCGGCAACTATTAGACCGGTGTCTGACATCTAAACTTGGAAGAATTCGGCGGCACTTCTAAATCATATCCATTCTTCCTTTTTTACCAATAATATCTGCTGCTCCGAGAAGATCCGAAATTCATCAATTGTTCCAAAGAGATTCTTGACGAGCTCTGAATCAATAAGATCATCATGACTCAACCCAAGCAGACCGCGATAACTGGAATATGGCCACTCCTCAAGCTTGTTCACCAGTCCCGCACGCACCGGATTTTGATGCATATATTTGATTACGGTTATTAAGTGCTCGTCGTCTTGAACACGTCTTGCTTTGGTTCGGGGCTGAAACAGACTTCCATGTCTTTGGAACCGTATGTTTATGGATTTTGTATATCCACTGAGTAACGCCGCGAGATTCTTCTTTATTGTCAACTGATCAAGTGAAAGAACGTTGATCAAAAAATGAAAATGTGTTGGCATTAAACAATAGGCGACAGTTTTAAAACAATTCCTGAAATAGCGGTGATATTTCTCTTTGAAATATCTGTAATTCTCTTCCGATTTAAAGAGAAGCTCCCTATTGTTGGTCCGATTATACAGATGATAATATTGATGCTGATCGAGTTCCACAGATTATCTTTTTTAGACGTCAGACACTTGCTCATCAAACCAAATTCAGTGTCAGACGTCATTCTATCAATGGTTTAACCAGAAGATCGAAAATTTTTCTCTTTTACCAGTCTCCACCAGGAGAGGTAGTAATGGATACTCCCCATCAATAACGCGCCCCCCATAGCCTCATACGGGATGGATAGATCATACTTGGGTATCGCTGACTGTCGAAGCGCTATACCCAATGTCACCATCACGGCGATGAGAATATACGATTTCCAGCTTGCAAATGCGAAAAGACATGGTCTCTCGGGAAGTGCCCGCAGTCTTGCCAGATTCTTCTTCACGATGAATTTAAAACCCCATTGATAAAAAGTGGCCGCGAGCACAAGTCCAAAGAATCCGAATTCCAGTTCCCGCTCCCATTCGACATCCATCATCCATCGAATGGCATATGAGCAGAGTATGATCCCCGCAACACTCCAGAGAAATCCTGCCAGTATAAACAAGGTGCTTCGCAAGACTGCCGGTTTGAACTTTGCTTCCAATGTCATATTACTTCCTGTACTTCGAAATGAATTCCTCTACTTCCGGAATACCTCCCTGCAAAATAAGATACCCGTTGCTCGGTTCGCGTTCAGTAATTTCCCCGTTGATAGGAGTCAGCATGATCTTCTGCACTTCATCCAAATTGCTTGTCTGACCGAGTGCCCATCCAAGTTTCATATATGCGACTTCCGGAAGCATATTTGCAGTTGGCACTACACCGAGTTCCATCATATCGCGTCCGGTGTCGTAGACATACATCTGCACGTAACCCCATAATGTCTGGACGGTCATATACACAGCAATGTTTTTCTCTTTTGCGCGCTTCAGTGCCGGATAGAGCGGTTTATTCACATGACCAAGTCCCGTCCCGGCAATAATAATTCCCTTGTAATGGTTATCGATGAGTGAGTCAATAATATCCGGACGCATATTGGGATAGTAATAGACGATACCTACCATCTCCTCAAATGCTGTGTTGATAATGACATTTTTATCTTCGCGCCGACGCTTATAGTCCTGACGCAGCGGAGTGATCTTGTCGCGGCTTACCATACCGATCGGGATATCGCCGATCGTTCGAAAGGTTGAACGGTAGCTCGAATGCATTTTCCGTACACGCGTACCTCGATGGAGCAATCCATAGGCATCGGAGGTAGGACCGAACATGCACACCATCACTTCTGCGATATCGCTTTCTGCTGCAGTTTTCACACTGTGCATCAAGTTGAGAGCAGCATCGGAGGAAGGACGATCACTGGAACGCTGAGAACCAACCATAACAATCGGAACAGGAGAATTCTGAACCATGAACGAAAGGATGGCGGCTGTGTGGTGCATCGTGTCAGTGCCATGACCTATGACGACTCCCTTGACTCCTTTTTGAATCTCTTTTCCAATGGCCTCTGCAGTTCCCTTCCACTGCTCGGGACCCATATTTTCGCTGAAGACACCATAGAGTTTCTCTGTTTCGAGGTTGCAAATATCAGCAAGTTCCGGAACAGAACCATACAACTCTCCCGGTGAAAAAGCAGGAATCACAGCCCCTGTCCGGTAATCGAGCCGGCTGGCAATCGTACCGCCGGTGCCGAAAAGTTTCACACGCGGTTTTGCAGGATCGTACGGAAATTTCTTTTCCGGAATTTTGTAATGCGCTTCTTTACGGCCAATCGATTTCATCACTTCGATGGTTCGTGCAGCAATGCCGATGTTATATCCGGAGCGAAGCTTCAGCACAATATGGTCAGGATCGGCAGTCTCAGAGCGCGGCAGAATGATACCGGCGTAGGTTCCTTTATGCGTTTTAATCTCGACATCGCTCCAGACCATCGCATTGAAATTCTTCAATGCATCAAGGGCTGCGCCGCGATATCCTTTATAAGCGTCGGGTGCTATCATCGCAGATCTTCCTTTCGGAAACCGACACGTTCCGCAAGAGCAGCTCCGGGAATTCTTCCGCGAAGCGATTGCATCACCTGTCCCATGAGTATCTCCGCTTGTTTGTGAGGTCGTTTCACGTTCATGGATTCAACTTTCTGGCGTGCATTCAGGATAGTTTGAGCGATTTCCGCTTCACCGATTTTCGGCGGAAGAAGATCCACGGAGAAATCACCCACATTGGTCACTTCTTCCATGGATAGGAGGATTCCTTCGCGCGAAATCCGTCTCTCTTTGTAGGCACGGAATATCCCTCTCATGACCTCTTCAGAGAGGACGTCGATATTGCGCCCTTTCCGTTTCAAACGTTTCCGCCACTGGATGATCGCGACGGCAGCAAGCGTCGGATCGATCCTCCATTCCTTTACTACCATTTCGAAGAGGGATGCCAATCGGGTGACAGCGAGGGGTTGAATTGTGTCAGCTGGAATTCTTAGTTCACTGTACCATCGCTCCCGTTCCCAGATCGGCTGGGGAAGCGTCAGGCGAATGCTTTTCAGCCGTTCTTCGGTAATTCTTTTCGGCGGCAGGTCGGTATCCGGGTACATCCGATCCGGTCCGGGCAGAATACGTTCAAATCCATTGGTGCCGTCGCGGAGCGCCTGCCGAGTCTCCGAAGGAATACCCATGGTCGCTTCCTTCGCCCGAATCACAATTTCTTTTACACCGGTCTCTGCATCCCCTTTCTCTCCCCAGACTATGACAATCGTATCGTCTTCAGTCGCTCCGACCGTTTTCTTGATGGACTGCCATTCGGACGATGCGAGGGTTTCACTGAGGTTATCAGAATGAATAATGTTCGGCAGGGTTGTCAAACAGGCCACTACACGGACACGGTCAGAAATTTCACGGGAAAAGAAGGTGTCGGTTTGTGTCTGCCACCGGAGCAGTCCGTGACAGCCCATCAGAACAACAGCATGAACCACCATGCCGCCCTGGATTGCCTGATGAATCGGTTCATACCGGGTCTTGCGGAGAAGCTTAGTAATATTTTCCGTTTTCGATTGAAAAGTTTCTGTAGTGATCCCGCGGCGATGAAGTTCATCCTTCAACCGGAGCAAATTCCATTGCCGCATTGCTTCGTTATAAGTGAGAAGGGGGATATTCGGCAATCGAGGCACACCTTTAATTTCAATACGCGTTCCCCCTTCCACGCTCACGTTCGTATCCTGTCGCCCTGCACCAATTCCAGTGCGCACCCTTCCCGTACTTCGCACCAGCCTGCGTAATATCTCTCCCACCTCCGCCGTTTCCTGTGGAGTTCGCATCTCAGGGGCAGTGACCGTTTCAATCAGGGGCATACCAAGACGATCGGTGATATATGTACGCCGGTGACCTACATCGCTTACTTCACGGCATGCATCTTCTTCCAATCCTAGCTGAACAATCCTGATAAAGCGATTTTTGTAAGGAATAGCACCATCAACGCCAACGATGGTAGTACGCTGAAAACCGGTCGGGATACTGCCATCGAGGTATTGTTTTCGGGCAATATGGAGCTCATCCACCATGGTACATTTGTACAGCATCGCAATTGCAAGTGCGCTATCCAGTGCCTGTTCGTTTATCATGAACGGTGGTGTATCATCCATTTCATATGTACAAACGGTCTCCCGATTGATCTGATAGATAATTTCCTTTTTCGTCTTAAACTCCATCAGAGCAGTGCCGTCGTACTCGCCCAATTCTGAGAGGGTCGGCCGCATATGCCGGAGGATCTCTGCGTCATAATGATCGCTGTACAGTCCAGCGGGACAACGGCAGAATAATTTCTTTTCGGTCAAAAGCTGCTGATGAATCTCTAATCCTGACTTGAATCCAACGGCCGCATAATCTGCCTCCGTCATTCCATGGAATGGTTTGAATACGAAGTTGCGCATATAATGTGATGCTCGGAAGACCTGCCGATGTACTTTCAGTTAGAAGATATTGAAGTAACAGTGCGGTTAAGTTGAGAAAGGTTTCTCAGAAAAGCAATGAACATTGGTTAGGGATTCTCTTTCCCTAAATGTGCAAATCCCCCCGGAATACCGGGGTAATCGTGTTGAATCTGAAGGACGATATCGAATAGTCTTCGAGCCGCTGCAGTATCACCAAGCAGCAGGGCCGACTTTGCCAGCAAATACTCTGTGCGAGCTGACTGCGGATCGAGTTGAAACGATTGCCGGAAGATTTGAGCAGCAGTGGTAAAACTACCCGAGGCCAGATATCGTTCCCCCAGGTCATTGAGTCTCATAGCGTCTTGCGGGGTGAAATGTGTCCGAAGAGGATCGAAGGGGAACACTCCCATGACCTCCACTTGTCCAGGCTCAGTGGTAAACAACGGATTGACGTTCACAATCTCGAACCAATTCTTGAGCGTCGCAACGTGCGTTGCTTGGGAATGGATCAGGAACTTCATCAAACCGTTAAAACTCCCGATATTGTCAATCATTGCCGGGGAAACCAAACCGACCATATCCACCACGCGCCGCCCTGAATAGTATGCAATCGCCCCGATGTCATGTGTCGCAATGATAGCATGCTCCGATATGTTATCTGCGATCCATCGTGCTGTCTTCACCTGTCGATCCGAAATATGTTTGCAATACATAGCATAGGTCTTCTCCTGTTCCACTGCCTTCCAACAGAAAGAACCTGCGAGCAACAAGATAAACATTCCCTGGACAAACGCCGCCGTGCGGGGTACCTTGAGAACGCTGAATTGTTTCTTGGCCAACCCCAATATGATTTGTAATCCATCCATACTCAAAAGCAAAAATGTTGGAAGCAATGGAATGAGGTATCTCCCATTTTGATACAGTTTTGGAAGATTTTTCCAGTACGCAAGAAAAAGGAACAGAGACCAGAGAGCTGGAATAAGCAGCAGAGTAGATTGACGTTTGAAGATTTTCCAACCAATCCCAATGAGACTTACAGCAGCAAGCATCGAAGGAATAAGAAAATGTCCATCAGTCAGAAATGCGAGCACTTCTGCCGGGAAATTCTCTCCCCCATCAGCATAGTATTTCAGTTTCGCCGCATAGGTATTGGGGAGAAGACTCCCGGAGAGATAGAGATTCAGCACAGCATATGCAGTGATGAGTGAAAGGAAGTACGGATAACTTTTCTTGATCCAGGAGGTTTGAACACCGGGATCAGAGGTCTTTTGTTTCTTACCGACTGGATGTTTTACCCATTTCACTTCATACATCAAAGAAATTGCTATGACCCCGTACAGTATCACTGCATCAGGTCTCGCCCATAAAAGAAGTCCGGAACAAATTCCGAATGGCAAAGGTTTTTTTTCATAAAAGAAGTAGAGCACCACAAGCAGCAGAGCAGTAAAGAGTGTCGTTTCCATCCCGGCCAGAGCCATCCAGTGCATTCGCGACTCCAGCATAAGCAGGAGTGCCGCACCAAATGCAAGGAATGAATTGTCATCAAAGATTTGCAAGGCAATCAGATATAAAGCCATACCGGCAGCGAGAAGCGACACAATTCCAAGGATATAACTCAGGATCAGTTCATGGGAAATCAAGAAGAAACCAAGTGCCAGAAGAAAAGTATAAAGTGGAGAAGTAGATCCCGCTGTCGTCATCTCATTCTTATAGTAAGAGAACGCACCGTAGTCGTGGAGGTTTTTTGCAAATTGCAGATGGATCCAGGCATCGTCCAACGGAAATCCAAATCCGCCATTCGTCTTGTAGGCAGTCCACAGCATATGTAGACTCAGGACGAGTCCAGCAGCGAGAATACTCGCGAGGATGATATACCTGATACGATGTGAGAATTCTATGTTCAAGACGATTTTTCTCCGGGATACACACCAACGTAACGCAACATATTGAAAAAGGATTTCCGCAAAAGCAATCGATTGTTTTGCATCTCCATTCCCGGGATAGTACATTGATCAGGTGATCATGTACCCAGAAGGACCGATCCTTTGTATAAAAAGATATACACGCTGAAGACTCCCTTGGATTTTGACTTCTGGCGAACTGTCTTTAGTCATGGATGGTGCGTTCTCCTTCCCTTTCAGATAGATAAGGAACGCCAACGCTTGGTTCGAGTACTCAGACTCACCAATGGTACCTTGGTGTACTGCGAAATCAATGCTCCGAATACTTCTCTGGTCATCCATGTGCAGAGTGAAAAGAGTATCACGAAGAACCATCAATCGGAAATTTTGGAGCAGATTGCATCCTGCTTGCGATTAATCGAGGATTTTTCCGGGTTTTATCGGGAAGCACAGCGGTATCCGCAGTATCGATGGATAAAAAATATGAAGGCAGGACGTTTGCTTCGGACGCCGACTGTTTTTGAAGATGTCATCAAAATGATCTGTACGACGAACTGTAGTTGGACCCTGACAGAAATCATGGTCGAAAACCTCGTTGGAGAATTAGGCGATTCATTCGATGGCCTTCTCAAATCCTTCCCCACACCGGAAGCTCTTGCCGGAGCATCCGACCAATTCCTGCGAAAGTCTATCCGGGCCGGATACCGCTCTCCGTATCTTCTGGAATTTGCAGAAACGACTGCATCCGGGAAACTCAACGTAGAGCAATGGCGGTCGTCAGAACTTTCAACGGAAGAACTCTTTCAGGAGCTTCGTTCTGTCAAAGGAGTCGGACCATATGCAGCAGGAAACATCCTGAAACTCTTAGGCCGGTACGATTACCTCGGACTCGATTCATGGGTGCGAGCAAAGTATTATGAACTGCACCACAAAGGAAGAACCGTCAACGACCGGACTGTTGAGAACCGTTATCGGCAATTCGGAAAGTGGCGCGGATTGTTTTTCTGGCTGGAAATGACAAAAGAGTGGTACTTGCATAAATTCCCATTCTGACATGTTTATCAACCTTCTCCATCGACTTATCAGACATCGTTTTCACAGGCTGGGATTCAGGAGTGAATTCCTGGATCTCGAATCGTGCCGCCTCCATTTCTTCCGGCGCCTGCGAGAGAAGAATGCCCAACATATCGTCTTCGTCCATGGACTGGGCACATCTTCCAGCACCTGGATCAAGATATTATCTTCGCTGGACAAATCCTTTTCCATCACATGTATTGATCTGCCCGGTCATGGCTTTTCCAGGATCAAACACGGCTTTCCCTTCCTGACGCTGGAACAACTTGATACGACGATCGAGCAATTCATCCACCAGACACAGCAAAAACCGATAATCCTCATTGGACATTCACTCGGAGGATGGCTCGCAGCCCGCTTTGCCATAAACCATCCGAAAGTCGTATGCCGACTCATTCTCATCAATAATGCCGGTATTCAATACCCGGGGGTTGCACATCAGGCAGAGGTGTTTGACATCCAGAGTGTTAAGGACGTGAGACGGCTCCTCCAGCGCATGTGGTTCCGCTCTCCATGGTACTTCGCATTGTTTGCTTCATCCATCTTTCATTCATTGCGAAAAAAACGGGTCAACGATTTCGTTGCATCAGTGCGGGAAAAAGACTTTTTGAATGCATCATTGCCGGTATTGTCTATGCCGGTCGATGTGATCTGGGGAGAAGAAGACAGGTTAATTTCAAAGCAATCTGTGGAGATCATCAAACAATTACTCCCGCAAGCGAAGGAACACTGGATCCCGCAATGCGGTCATGTGCCCCAACTGGAGAGACCGCGGGAATTGTCTTCATTATTACAGCGTCTCCTCGCATCTCCCGGAAAATAAAAACCCCGATTGAACTCCAACCGGGGATTTTCTACCCATCTTCCGAATAAAAATTCCTAGGAATTACAGTGCGATGAACGGCACTCCCCAGATCTGGGAAGAAACATTTGCTGCGTCATCGAAGATCGAACTCCGTGTTAAGGCACTCACGAGCAGGTTGTGGCGTCCCATCCAGACACCTCTCCACGAATGTTCATAGACACGTATGAATGTCCCATCCCCATTCGCATTTGAACTGACGAGCAGCATGGGAGCCCGATAGATCCACTTATTCATGTACCAGAACGGGCGATGAGCGGTGACAAAATCACTGTCCGGAGACGTACTGGTGACAGTTACCTGTACGCGAAGAGGAGTATTCGGATCAACAGACAATTCCGGAACAAACTTGCCGCGTCCTTTCGCAAATTTGAGGAACGTGTTATTGGGATCGGTTACAATGACAGTATCATCACCAGCATAAAACCGGATTTCATTAATGGTGATTCCTGATCCCGCTGTACCGCCTTTGACGGCAGATAGTTCAGAAATTTTCCAATTCCTTTTAGGATTATCACTCCGCGCAATGCGGACAAATCTCGCTATCCGTGTTGTGGTTTCAGTAAAAGGTTTCTTCACCGTTGTCACGGCAGTATCTGACGTTGAATATTTTCCGCGAATCCACAAGAACCCGGTCATGGTATGCGTTACCGTGGCTTGTGCAGTGGTGTCCGTGATGGCGGCAAAATCTATCGTGCGGCTGAAAGATTCGATCTTTCTCCCCCAATTATGCGGGATGATCGCTGTGCTGGTCTTTGCAAGTGAATACATTGCAGAAGTTGTTGTCGGGTCGCCATCATTCAACAGGACATTATCCGCTGAAAAGAGTGCATCATCCGCGATGATTGAACTTAGCGCATCCTTATCGCTCACCGAAGGTTCTGTAGAGCTGCTTTTATCGCAGCCGGTGAACCAGAAAGCAGATGAAAGTCCGAGCAAAAGCATGGCAAACGGCATCTTCTTCATGAGAATCACTCCTTATATGTATGGTTGATAATATTCTTTGGACTTTACCGATTTGCCTGTTTGACTCACCAAGGAGAAGTATGGTTTAATGAATGAAGGGCGTTTCTGTGCTCAGTATCACTCGATCTCATGGTCTGGAAATTTTTGAGCTCCTTGAACTAAAATAACATATTCACCGCGGGGCGTTTTCTTCCTCAATTCCACAATAAGCGATTCAACTGGTCCGCGAACAATTTCTTCGAATTTTTTCGTTAATTCGCGGGCAACTGCCACTGTGCGGTTCCCAAAATAGGTTTGAATATCGGTAAGGGTTTTCAGAAGACGATGAGGAGATTCATAGATAACGATGGTGCGTAATTCGGATTTCAGCGACTCAAACTTAGTTTTTCTCCCTTTCTTCAGCGGAAGAAATCCCTCAAAGACAAACCGGTCCGTTGGCAAACCGCTGGCAATGAGCGCAGAAATAAATGCTGTTGGTCCGGGGATAGGGATTATCGATATTCCCTTTTCCAGGGCATGCTGAACAATATGATAGGCAGGATCAGAAATTCCAGGCGTTCCTGCATCGGAGACAAGTGCAAGAGATTGACCGGCAAGTAATTTCTCTATCAGCTGAGGAGCGCGTGCCTGCTCGTTGTAACTGTAGTAACTTATCATCGGCTTTTTGATATTGTAATGATCAAGAAGGATCTTTGTCTTCCGAGTATCTTCGGCGGCAATAAGATCGACTGATTTTAAAATATGTATGGCGCGGTACGTAATGTCTTCCAGATTCCCGATGGGAGTAGCAACGAGGTACAACGCGCCCGATTGAATCTCTTCACTCATGGTCATTAAGCCTTCAAGTGTTCCCTCTAATATAGAGATCAAAGAGGATACTTGAAACGGTTAAACAAAGATTAGTCTTTACCGTATTGCCGGGCGGACGTCATAGCACCCCAACGGCCTCGTGTTTTCGAAGCAGATAGCCTGCCAAATGAATTGCCCGACCGGATGAATCGTGTTGAGTTTTTTTCAACGACAACGATAGAATCGCAGTCTGACCTTCCCTTTACAGAAGAAGGCGATCAAAGAGCTTGATTTTTGTGTCTGCTCGGGGTCATTGCATCTTTTCATGTTTTTCTATATTCTGAAGGCACAAGCACTTGCAGCATTTTACGTCGTTAAACAAATTATTCTCCAAGATATTTTTTCTTTACTCTCGCAATGGCATTCTTGCTCGATGCAATAGATGGTGATCCCTTTTTCATGTCGCATGGTATCCTCCACGAAGAATATGAAGGGCAGAGTAGAGAGAAGAAGAATTCTCACGGTGATGAACAAGCCAACTTTTGTTCCCCGTTCGGCACACCAGCCAAAAATACATGAGTACGTCTTCGCTTTTACCCAAGGTATGAGAGAGCAAAGGATATCTGTCTACACTTTGAGAGCCATGTATTCTGACGGTACTATGGCAGTCTCCAAGAATGACATGGAACAACGACAATGGAAAAACTGAGGCCTCATATTGCTGTCAATGTATTTCTCGCTGCTCTGTTTGCAGGATTGATTATCTACCTGACGATCCGTTACGGGCCAGAGATGACCATGTTTGTCAGCGATCCTCATGCATTTAGAGAATATCTGCTCTCCTTCGGTTCCTGGAGTGCAGTTGTCTTTATGCTTTTTCAAGTATTGCAGGTAGTGATTGCCGTCATACCGGGAGAACCGGTACAGATCGCAGGAGGATATATATTTGGGACTTTTCTCGGCACGGTCTATTCTACACTGGGTATAACCGCAGGATATATCATCATCTTTACCAGCGTAAGGCTTTTAGGTTTTCCTCTTGTGAAGGCGTTGGTCCCCGAGAAAGAATTGGAAAAATTCAGCGCTCTGATCAATAGTCCAAAACTAGAAACGACAATATTCCTCTTATTCCTTATACCCGGAGTTCCCAAGGATATTCTCGTGTATGTTGCCGGACTGACTCCGATCCAGCCTGTTCTTTTCTTCATCATTATAACGTTTGCACGCACTCCCGCTGTGATCGGGTCTTCCTTTATCGGTGCGAAAATACAATCAAGCCAGTACCTGATCGCCATCATCGTTTCTCTTGCCGCAAGTATACTGTTCGTCCTTGGATACATCTTTAAACAGAGGGTGATAGACTTTCTTCATCTGCGTTTCAGCAAAGAGAAAGAGGGCAGCAAATAATGAAAGAATATTTCTCCTCAGTGAGAGGGGCCCGTATTCGTGAAGACCTGCGGTTCTCTCAACACTCGCAGGTAACTTTGCCTTTATCATGAAGTCACCGCTCAATCGATTTGATCAAGAGCAGCGTTCCAAACAGTTTTCATCTTCTTTTCATTTATTTTTCGTACTCTTAGGCACAACAAATTATGCGTATTCTGCTGATTGAAGACGATCCCAAGCTTTCCGGTTCCATTGCAAAACATTTGCGGGCTGAGAGCTTCGCGGTGGACATTGCCGCCAACGGCAAAAAGGGAGAGGAGCTTGCCCACATCAATGAGTACGATGTTATCCTCTTAGATATTATGCTTCCCTCTCAGGATGGATGGACGACATGCCGCAACTTGCGGGATGCACGCGTACTCACTCCCATTCTTATGCTCACTGCTTTGGATGATGTGGACGACAAAATCCGAGGACTGGACAGCGGCGCGGATGATTATCTTCCCAAACCTTTTCACATCGGTGAATTGCTGGCGCGAATCCGTGCGCTCACTCGCAGAAGAACCGAGGTTCGATCGACTATGATCGAGCATTTCGGTTTGCGTTTAGACCTTGTCACTCACCGTGCATTCCACAATGAGCAGGAGATTGTTTTGACATCAAAAGAATTTTCTCTGCTCGAATTGTTTATGATGCATCCGGGGAAAGTGCTCACGCGAGAAACGATCTCCGAACATCTCTGGGATATGAACTTCGAACCGCGCAGCAATGTGATCGAATCCTTCATCCGATTCCTTCGGCAAAAGATCGACAAGGGGTTTTCTACTTCACTTATTCAAACCGTCCGCGGCGCCGGGTACAGGTTTTCCGATAGTGAATAGGAAACAGACATGACGATCACTTTCAAAATAATTCTTGCTTATACGATTGTCTTCGGAATAACACTGACAGTTTTTTCCTTCCTTGTCTACCACAGCACCAAGAGTCTGGAACTGAGTAAACTTGATGCTCGATTGGAGAATCATGCCTACAAACTCACAGAAGAAATTGAAGACTCAGAGAAGACAGGAGATTCCCTCCAAATAGCGGAACTTCTCCAAATCCATACCGATGGGCTCCCTCAACTTCGGTTTCGGCTGTCGGACTTCCAGGGGAATACCATTATCGGTGATACCGCTCTTTCAGGACTCCCTCTCAGGCCAGTGTCAGGCACCGATGATCGTATCACCCACAGAGCATTCGTCACACTCCGCGGAAAAGAATACCGTGCACTCTGGGTATCCGTCGATGTCAAGACTACAACAAAATATTATTTGCAGCTTGCGGCTTCCTTAAAGGATATGAAAGAAGACCTTGAGGATTTTCGTTTTCTCCTCATCTCCATCGTACCGGCAGTATTGCTGCTGACTGCAGTTGCAGCATTTTTCATCACGCGCACTGCGTTCAAACCCATCACGTCAATGGTACAGAGCACACGGTCGATTACGGCCTCCAAGCTCGACAGCCGCCTGCCGGTACCGCAAGCCAAAGACGAAATCCGCGAATTAGCCGAAACACTGAACGAAATGATAGAACGCATTGATGCTGCATTCCGAACACAACGCCAGTTTGTTTCCGATGCATCTCATGAAATCCGGACCCCGCTGACCATCATTCGCAGCGAATTGGAATTTGCGGAACGCAACAATGGCATACCCGAATCAGAAAAGAGCCTGCACATTGCCCTGGAAGAATTGGAACGGCTCTCGCGCCTCACCGACGGTTTGCTGCTCTTGACCCGTCTTGATTCGCCCGGTTTCTCCCTGAAAACACAGCCAGTCCGGCTGGACGAGTTGCTTGTTGAGTGCGTGCAGAACTTGAAACATGCCGTGCATCAACATGGAGTTGCCTTAGAATTGCACATCGACGAGGTCGTCGAGCTTTCTGCCGACCGCGATCGCCTCAAAAGTGTCGTTTTGAATCTGCTCGATAACGCTCTCCATTATTCACCCGAAGGCAAGGCTATTCATCTTTCCCTGACTCGAGCTTCTAAGGATATTGTCCAGATTATCGTAGAAGATTTCGGTTCTGGCATCGCACAGAAGGATTTGCCAAACATCTTTAAACGATTCTACCGTGCTGATACCGAGCGTGCGCGTGAAAATGGTTCCGGGTTAGGTTTGGCGATCGCAGAACAGATTGTTCATCTGCATCACGGTCATATCACTGTTGAAAGTACTCTCGGCGTGGGTAGCAAATTTACCGTGGAGCTTCCCCTTCCATCTTCATAGGCAACCATTGCGCCGATCAAAAATCACCATGTCTTGCGATTCCTTCGCTACATCGACGATTCGCTTTTAAGTTCATTCGATGAAGGTTTGCCTTCCCATTTTACGGGTTTTTCCATCCACGCAGAATGTGAAGACCCTTCCTCAGGCTATCGTCTATGGTGAAAGACCAAAGGATGATGCATCCGGGATCCCAGCCTCACGGAAATTGAAGGATAATACCAATAGGGGTAAAATCCGTCATACCAGAAATATGGCGGATACGTATAATACCGAACCACAGGGGGACCGCTTGACTGGCCTGCTAGTTCGCTCGGTTGCTGCATCATGGCTTGAATCACTTTTTCGCTGACTCCAGCGTTTTTCAGATCCAATACATCTTGCGTCTTCAATGTAAACCATGTGTCTGTAGCATCCATCATGGCAATGATGAGGCTGTCGCTGACATCAGCTTTTGATAAGGCGATGACATCCTGCATTTTCATAACTCTCAAGGTATCGGGTTGCTTAACATGATCCTTCCCATGTTGTGCATACTGCTGAGATGCACATCCAAGAAGCCCTAGTGACAGCCCAAAAAAGGCTAACGTAATTACTTTGTGTGTCATATTTTCTCCATTCAGATGTTCTTATTATTAGACAAATGGAAGAACGACAGGTTTAAGATCGTCTATTCAATCTAATGATCAACCGAGGAACCATGATCTTCACATCAGGCGTACATGGGGATTCGGGATTCTTGATGGACCGGGAAAATTGTCTGCATCTCCGATCATCCTTTTCCCCAATCACTGGAAGAGACAAGAATAAGGAATTCTCCAGAAGAGAAGAATATTTTGTCGCTAGTGAATTCTGACCGTCGAGAATCTTGGAATATTTATCCTGAGCCGATGGCGGTTCTTACTCGTACCTTAATGCGTCTATTGGATTGAGCATCGCGGCTTTGCGTGCCGGATAATAGCCAAAGAAAATTCCGATAACAAACGAAAATCCGAACGACAAGAGAATAGAGAACGGCGTGATGACCGTCGGCCAATTGGCAAGATCCGAAATAATGGAAGAACCGATGACACCAAGGAGAATTCCCAGGATTCCGCCGAGCAAACTCAGCACGAGCGCTTCGATGAGAAACTGCGTGAGGATATCCCTCCCGCGCGCACCAATAGACATGCGGATACCGATCTCACGCGTCCGTTCTGTCACCGATACGAGCATGATATTCATGATTCCGATCCCACCCACGATCAATGATACCGATGCAATGCTCGCAAGCAGGAGAGTCAGGATTTCTGTTGTTGCGGTAGCCATCGTCGCAATATCCGTCTGGTTGCGGATAGTAAAATCATCCGAATCGTTCGGCGACAGCTTATGGCGGATCCTCAGCAATTCTGAGATCTGGGATTGTGCGAGCGTCATCGTGCCAGGAGATACGGCAGAAACAAGAATCTGCCGCAGGAATGGAAAATGCATGAGACGTTTCAATACGGTGGTATAGGGAGCAATAACAATATCGTCCTGATCCTGCCCCATCGCATTTTGACCTTTTTTGGCAAGAACACCAATGACTTTGAACGGAACATTCCGGATGCGGATTGTTTGATCGATAGGAGAAGTATCGGGAAAGAGATTATCCGCGACGGTCTTTCCCAGTACGCACACCTTCGCCGCTGCTTTAACGTCAGCATCAGAAAAAAATTCACCGTCGATAAGCATCCACTGACGGATGTTCAGATAGTCTGCGCTGCCTCCTTCGATGCTGGTGGCCCAGTTCATATCTCCGGCAATGACTTGTCCGCCGGCGCGAGCCCCGGGTGAAACATATGCCACAGCCGGACATTCCTTGCCGATGGCAAGTGCATCTTCTTCCGTCAAAGTAGTCATAGTACCGGCACCTCCGCGTACGCCTCCCTGTTGCTGCGAACCTGGAAAGATAATCAGCACATTAGAACCCAATGCCGCGATCTGGTTCTTTACGGAAATTTCCGCTCCCTGGCCAATGGCCAGCATGGCGATGACTGCCGCGACACCGATGATGATACCCAGCATGGTGAGAAAGGAACGCATTTTGTTGCGCTGCAGCGCCCGGAACGCTGATAGGATAATATTCAAAATCTTCATTCTTCATCCTCCTCATCGATCGCAGGCATATCCGCCAACACGATTGACGCTCGCTTCTGGTTCGAGTTCAACCTATCCGCTTTCACCTTGCCGTCGCGGAAGACGATTTGTCGTTTTGCAAATTCTGCGATGTCGGGTTCGTGCGTTACAATCAAAACGGTAATCCCATGATCATTCAAGTGCTGAAAAATATCCATGACCTCGACGCTTGTCCGGCTGTCCAGGTTTCCTGTCGGTTCGTCTGCAAGAATGATGCTCGGATCATTCACCAGCGCACGGGCAATTGCCACTCTCTGCTGCTGCCCGCCGGAAAGCTGGTTAGGATAATGGTGTACCCGGTCGCCGAGCCCAACCCGTTCCAATGCGGTTATTGCTTTCTCTCTCCGAATTTTACCGGGTGTATCACCATAGAGCAGCGGCAGTTCAACATTTTCGATGGCCGATGTTCGGGAAAGCAAATTGAATCCCTGAAAGACAAACCCGATCTTATGGTTTCGAATCTGCGCCAGTGCATCCCGGGATAAACCGCCTACATCGATACGGTCGAGCAAGTATTGCCCTTTGGTAGGTTTATCAAGGCAGCCGAGAATATTCATGAACGTCGACTTCCCTGATCCGGACGCACCCATGATTGCCACAAATTCGCCATGATGAATGTTTAACGATACTCCGCGCAACGCATGAACCTCAATTTCGCCCAATTGATAGGTTTTCGTCAGATGCTGTACATCGATGACGACACCGTTTGCGGAAGGCGTAAGAGGAGTTCCTCGATCTACATTCATCGCGGTCCCCCTCCACCGCCGCGGAATCCCTGTCCCTGTGTACCGGTTAACGGACTATATGTTTGTTGCATATCGTCATCAGTGGAGGTTGCTGCTAGGACAATTTGATCTCCGGCCTTGAGGGTTCTGGAATTAATTTCGGTATACTTCCCATCACTCAATCCGGTATGGACATACACTGGTTCCAATTTTCCCGATGAATTTTGGATCCACACTTTTCCGGATCCGGATTGATGATCCGGCTGATATGAGCTTTTCTCATATTCCGGGAAGGTCTGTGTGATGCCGAACGTTGTCGACGTTCGTTTGTGTGTGACTAAGGGTTGAATATTCTTTTTCTTCGATTGCTGGCTTGCCATCTTTGCAAACACTTTTTGCATTTCACCATGAAGATCTTCACGGCTCATTTCTCCTCCATGGGCTTTCTGGATAGAATCGCGGATGGCCAGGAACCGTTCTCGGTCTCCTTCATTGAAAGAGACCATTTTCATATTACCATTCCCTTGTTGTTCTCCAGATGCTTGAAATCCTTGCGAGGGTTGATCCGATGTTCGCTCTGTACTCACACCCATTCTCCCGCCCCCTCCCGGACGGTGCTGAACTTTGGAAGTATCGATCAAATCTGCCGGAGGCTGAAATCGGAGCGCGACATTGGACACCCGCAGAACATTCAGGCTGCTTCCCACCAACAATTTCACGTTGGCAGTCATACCCGGCAATAATTTGAGATCGTCGTTGCTCACATCGATGATGACAATATAGTTCACGACATTGGAAACGGTCGTCGGCGATAACCGGATTTGGGATACTGTCCCATTGAATTTTTCTTCCGGATACGCATCGACACTGAACGACGCTTCCTGCCCGATGGAAACCTTGCCGATATCCGTTTCATCCACTGTCGTTTGGACCTGCATCTTCCGCATATCGTTAGCAATGGTATATAACGTCGGCGATGAAAAACTTGCTGCAACAGTTTGACCGATATTCACCGCCCGATTAATCACAACGCCGTTGATAGGCGCATAAATGGTGGCGTACGAGAGATTGATCTTTGCACGTTCCAGCGAGGATTGTGCGGACTTCAGCTGGGCAGCATTCACTTCATACGTTGTCAGTGCGACATCATAATCCGACTGTGCTGCCAATTGACGATCCAGCAATGTTTTCGTTCGCTCGAGCGTTCGCTTGCTGTCTTCGTATTGCGCTTTCGCACGGTCCATCGATGCTTCAGCATCTTTTACCGACTGCACAAGAAATGTGGAGTCAATTTGAGCGATGATCTGACCTTTCCGGACCACAGAGTTATAATCGGCGTAGAGTCTCGCAACAATACCGGAAACCTGCGTCCCGACATCGATGGTCGTCACTGGATTGATTGTCCCTGTGGCTGTTACATAGACATTCAAATCTCCTTGCGCAATCTTATCAAAGCGCAATTCGTATTTCGATTTTGATCCGCGGAAGAGGAATAATCCTACTGCCAATATTAGTACAATTGTTCCCAGAGTACCAAAGAGTAATATTTTCTGTTTCTTCGTCATTGTTTCCTCATGTATAAGAATTTTGATCCACGGCGTTTTCCCCCATCATTCTGATTCTCTATATAAGACACGTCAATCGACAAATAGTTTCTTTCACCAGAGAGGTTTTTTAAGATCCTTTCATAATCTCTATGAATTTGCAATAATTAATTTTTATCAATCTTCAACCTCTATACTTTGAAAGCTTGGAACGGAAATAGAACAAGCATGGAACAAGCGTAGAAGACAATTACAATTTCCGCTGCAACACAATGGTCTGGAACCAAACTTATAGTCCAAGGGAATTTTAACCTGAGTTTGACCGATTTCAAAATCGAACGGCCTTCACTTTTGTAGTGTTTAACGTGGATTAAATGATTACCGCAGCAACCATGCCAGTCCAGTTCGCTCTGTGAAGCGTGGTAGGCAGGTGCTGAAGAATCTATAGTATTATACCCAATAGAGGATAAAGCAGGTTTCCCCTTATTCCTTTTTCTTATTCTTTACCCGACCCGCCACGATCACGAAGGATACAATCACCGCGATACAGAGTGCAATATATCCGGATTGCGGCTGCTGTTCATAATACACACCGCTGAATGCCGTTGCAGTTTTCGAAGGATTGGACAGGAAATGGTAGTCCGCTGCAAGCGATCGAATATTGAGTATATGAATTACTGGAATTCCTGCTTCGTTCATTCGCGCTAATACACCTCGATCCGGATCTTCGCAGATTCGTAAATGCCGGTGATATCCGTACGGAATTGTCGAAGCATGAACGCATCCGCCGAGCGCTGTCTGGTTACCGCCGATATTCACGAGCACCCGAATTTTCGCATGAGTAAAAAGATCCACCCTGTAATCGATAGCCCTCTTCAAATCCCCCGCGTTAGAAATTCGCACATTATTCCGCTTTGCTGCATCGTGAAGAAGAGCGATCCCTTCTTCTGACAGTCCTCCTCCTGTATCCGCTTCTGCTCCCAGCGAAACAAGAGCCGATCTCAATTTCATACTCCCACGCTTACCAAGCCACCCTTCGATATCAATCCATGTGGCTTCCGGCTGGTTCGCCCCATAGGAGGAAGCGCCCAAGGAACTGGTGATAACGGTATGAACACCTTGCGTTTGAAGCGCGGCAAGCGTTGAAATGGCGATGGCAGGAAAAGATCCTGATAACATCAAACCCACGACAGCATTCGAATCTACGCCAGCGTCATGGAGAAGCCTGACCATCAGAGCAGCAAAGTCCGGCCGCAGGGAAAGTTCCTTCGCTTCCAGGGAACCAAGCGTTGTGGTGATCTCGGAATATTCTTCACCCAGCAATCCGCCATGAAGCAACGAAATCGCTTCACCCGCATTTCCAAGTCGACGAACTTTTTCCTCCTCTACGATCTTCATCCAGCGTTCCGCCAGTTCACTTGCCCGGTGCATTTCAACAACATCCGACCGAAGTGTTTCCCGAATAAAATACCGGTTTGCGACGATCAGTAGGGCGATGGAACAGACAGCAGTGAAGAGAAGACTGGATTGGCGCATGAAGGACGGCATCGTTGACTAGACAACAAGAAGAAGCGTGAGAAGATAGACGACGACCGTCACAATGGTCAGCGCTGATAACGTAGGAATTATCTTTTGCCTTACCATTTCATTCGCGATGAGACCCGGAATAATATACCCAATGGATTCGAGATCAATTTGCAATGGCAGCGAGGGTCTGATCCAGAGTTCAAGAACCAGCTTGAGACAAAAGCCCAGGAGAAGTGCAACGAGAAGTTTCCGCCGTCCATAAAGGAACACATATCGAGACAGGAATCGGATGAGAGCATACACTACCAATGCTATTCCGATCGTGACTCCAATTTTTGCCGGCTGATGCACAAAGAGCGCTATATACCCGGGTGCCACAACACCTCCGGGCGAGACGTCCGTCAATTCGTAAAAGAGAAACCCGAGGACAAGCCCGATAAACAATACTTCAATGACCATCATTGTTCCCTTTTTCCAAATCCCGCACCAATTCTAATCCATCCCCGGCAATATTTCCAAGTCCAATCAGATTCGTAGGATGCATGATGATCTTCTGAAGCGACTCTCTTGGATGTTGTACTTCCTTTTTCCTCCAGACAAGAATCTTCTTCTCAGGCATCCCTCGGCTGCGCAGCATCCGTTCAGCTGCCGGTGCGTGCGTACCAACAACAATTACTCTTTCAACGCCGGCGACCGTCGGGAGCCATGCGGTGAACTCTTCCGTCCGAAACGGCCGATCAGCACGTGTATTCAGGATGATAGAGAATTTCTGTTCTGATGAATTCAGCGCACACCGTTTCAAAAACAGTTCGGCGGAGGGAACATCGTTGACAGCGAAGCCATTGAAAAACATAACCGTGTGGGAGTTTATTTGAAAGGTATATGTTCCCGACTTCTGTCGATGTGCTTCGAGAAGAATTGCCTGCCGTGTGATGTCCGGAGAACAGCCTGCAAGTTCACATACTCGCTGAGCGATGGCAAGATTCATAGGCATAATCCCGCCGTGGATCGCAGAGAATGAATCAGCAGAGGATTCATTTACTACTACAACTGTTGAATCCTTTTCTTGCGCACGTTTTTGAATCAAAACATCGTACGAACCGGAAGCTGTCACAACAATAGCATTCTGAGGAATTGCCGCACAGAGAGCTTCAGCCTGTTCCGCTTCAGTGCGCCCCATCTGTTCACTGTGATCTCTGCGAATATTGGTCAAAACATAGATATGCGGGTGAAGTATTTTTCTTTCGGTGAGTTGGAACTCGGGGGCAATGGACATACATTCAAGAACGAGTGAATCAGCACGAACCCGGTGCGCCCAGCGTACCATGCGAACCTGTTCCTGTACTCGCGGGCCGCCCCGCCGTTTTACAGCCTGTTTTGTACCGTCAGGCAGGATCACTGTGGGAATAACTCCGGTGACTTTTGCAAACGGCTTGCGTCCCGATGCCCGTAATCCAGCTGCAATATATTCTGTCACGCTCGATTTACCCCGAGTTCCATTAATGTGCACACGGAGGGAAAACCGCCGCAGACGACGGTGGACATCGACCGCCTCTACTCCCAGAAAGAGAAGGAGAATCGATAAAAGGAGGAAAGGAATATCACCATGAATTCCACCCATCGATTGGACCAATTATATCATTTCTGCCGACTGGAGAATCACACGGAGTTCTTCTTTGGCATTTTCGGTCAACGGAAGAAGCGGACTTCGTACAGATCCGCCTCTGTACCCCAGCAGGCTGCAGACATATTTTAGGCCTGCAATGCCATACGTAGCCGTGATGGCATGGTTCAGCGGCAGCAGGCGAAGGTAGAGGTCGCGCGCCTTTTCCAGTTCACCGCGTTCATAACACGCCTGGATTTCAGCACACTGGTCGGGGGCACAATTCGCCAGCGCGAGAATCCCCGCACGAATACCAAGGGGCAGGACAGGCATCCAGGCCGCGGCATTTCCGACGAGGATCTGAAACCGGGAAGGTACGATCAAAGAAGTCGCTGCAATTTGTGTAACATTGCCAGCGCTGTCTTTCATTCCGATAATATTCGGGTGCTGACTGAGAACTCTGAGAGCTTGTGTTCCAATATTGCTATGCGTGAACTTCGGCACATTATATATGAGTATGGGAATATCAGATTGATCTGCGATTGCAGTAAAATGATGGATCAGAGCGGCATCGGACATCTGGTCACCATAGTAGCATGGCGTTAATACTAATGCCGCTAGGATACCGATCGCCGCTGCTTTATTCGTCAAACGAATAGTCTCGCGTGTCGATTCCAGCCCTGTACCTGCTAGAAGCAATCTTCCTTTTCCAGCAGACTGTACTGTCAATTCGATGAGTTTGAGCTTTTCCTCCTCGCTGAGGTATGCAGTTTCGCTGTTCGAGCCCAGCACAAGATATCCGGCAAGACGCCGGGAATTCCAATATTCAATATTCTTGACAAATGCCTCATAATCGACATCACCATTTTCTTTGAACGGTGTGATCATTGGAGGTAAGACACCGTGAAAATCAAGATTCATCCTCTGCTCCTAGTTCTTCGATTCAATACTTTTCATCACCGCGGAAACACCTCGGCCAATCTCCGGCAAAACGCCAAGCTTGCTTAAGGTCCGTTCGATTGCAGCGACCGCAGAAACAAGTGTGTGATCATCGATATTCCCCATATGACCGAGGCGGAACATTTTCCCGGCATACTGTCCTAGACCGCCAGCTACCTGCACACCCTCGGCGGCAAGTGTATTCCGAAATTGAATATCCTGAATTCCCTCCGGATAGAGAACTCCCGAAAGCGTCACCGCTCGATGTGCTGGCTCCGCAAGAATCCTCATTCCCAGCGATTCCATCGCACAATGAATTGCTCTTGCGTTGCGCAGGTGACGCTGGTACCGCACCTCTAATCCTTCCGCGCTTATGATACGGAGTGCTTCCTGTAACGCCCAGATGAGATTGACCGGTGGTGTTGCAAAATATTTTGAAGGATCATGCATAATGGGAAGCCACTTATCAAAATCAACATAGTATTCCGGAATAAGTCCAAGCTGTTTCTTCCGCGCAAGCGCTTTCTCCCCTGCCCACAGTACAGCAAGCCCCGGCGGCACGCCAAACGCTTTTTGTGAGGCTGTAAAGAGGATGTCTATGTTCATCTCATCCACATATTCACGCTCGGCTCCTGTGGCAGCAACACCATCAACGATGTAACAGGCATCGGAATGTTTTCGTACAAGTCTGGAGATTTCTTCCACCGGCGCACAGACTGCTGTCGACGTATCCACATGTGTCACGGTTACAGCCTGATACGGTTTTGATTTCAACTGTGATTCGATCTTCTCAAGAGGAACAATACTTCCCCATGGACTTGCAAGAACATCAACCTGTAGTTGTTTCCGCTGGCCGATCTCAACAAACCGATCACCAAAATATCCGTGAGAGACAACCAGTACCGGATCACCGCGTTTTGTCGAATTGGCGATCGCCATTTCCATCGCCAGTGTACCGGAACCGGCGACCACAAACACTTCACCGGAGGTCTTCCATAAAGTTTTTAGATCATTGACGACGTGTGAGAAATCACCGACAAAAGCCGGATCTCCGAAGGCAATGGTTTCCCTGCCCATCTCGTTTTGAATAGAACGAACCACAGGAGTGGGTCCCGGAATCATGAGAAGTTTCTTCGCGCTCATCATAGACATCTCACCTGACTCACCTTTTTAATACCCAATGGCTACTCCGCCGCGCCGGGGATCAGCAGAACCATAATACATACCCGTCGCTGGATCTACAAGAATCATCTGGGCACCTCCAAAGAAGAGATCAAATTCACCGTACACCCGCAAGTGATGTCCCTTCTTTTTTAAGTCATTCCGGATCTCCTCACTGAAGCGCGATTCAAGATGCAGAAAATCATCAGTCTTCTGGAGGAAAAATCGCGGAGCGTTGTTCGCATCATCTGCACTCATACCGAAGTCAATGACATTCACGATCAACTCCACGATCGTTGCCGGAATACGCGTTGCGCCTGGAGAGCCGACTGTCATAAATGTTTTTCCATCTTTCAGGATAATCGTAGGAGCAATTGAACTCCTCGGCTGCTTTTTGGGCTCCGGAGCATTATCAGAACTGTTTGCTCCAAAATTCGACATTGCACAATTGAAAAGCACACCGGCACTCGTTAATCCGGATCCGAAGAATGTTCCCAATGTCTGCGTCAATGAAACGACATTTCCCTCCTTATCGATGACAGCAAGATGTGTTGTATGCCCCCCCTCCTGTGCAGGTGCATGAACATTCTCATATGCCAGCGCCAATGCTGATCTATCGGAATATCCAGGAATCGGCAAGGCATCCGGCATATATCTCGCTTCTTGTTCCTTGATATCGCGCTCAATAACTGTCGTATCCTGCTTTCCACTGTTCTCTTTCAATCGGTCTTTATTCCGTTTCTTGTTTCCCCCCCAGCTGTCAAAAATATCGTCCCCCTTGTCACCGGAAAACTTACCATCATCATCCCGATCATCTATTTGAGTTGATTTTTCGGTCTGCTCTACCGGTTCAGCTTTTTTCTGAGGACGCGCCTCGTCATACGGCATAGGATTCCCCGCCTTGGTCTTTCGATACTCAGGGGGATCAACCATCGAACGATTGATATCTGCAAATCGGTCGCGTGCAAATTCTTTCGAAGTAATCCCTTTAAGTGGACAGTAACCAAAATGCGGATCTCCGATAAACGCCAGCCGATCGGCATATGCACGGCGTAAAGCCTCTGCTACAAGATGAAATGTTTCTGAGGATTGTGTAAAGGTGCCGAGCCGTTTCAAATTTTCATTCTCCAGCATATTCAGTGCTTCCAGTACCGTTGCACCCGATTGCGGAAGACCGGCTGTAATAATTTCATATCCTCGATATGTACCACGCACAGGTTCCATTGTCTCAGCCTGATAACTACGAAGGTCTTCCAGTGTTAAAGCTCCGCCATTTTTCGTTACATCTTCAACCATGGTTTGTGCAATCGGTCCCTCATAGAATCCCTTCCTTCCTTTTTCGGCGATCACACGTAATGTTGCTGCCAGTTCCCATTGACGGATAGTGTCGCCTTCCGCTGCTGGAAAACCATCCTTTAAGTAAACCGATGCAGTGGTTGGCGAGTTCTGCAGCATGTCGGTATTGTCGAGAATGATCTTGGAGAGAGTTTCATCGACAGGGAACCCCTGTTCTGCATATCGGACCGCCGGCTGCATCACGGTCGAAAGCGGCAATGTTCCAAACTGTTCCAATGCAGTTGTCAGGCCAGCCACGTTGCCCGGAACAAGTATGGCCTTTGGAGACCTTGCATCGCGCTTAGAGTCGAAACCGATGGAATTGATGTTTTCTGATGCCCTGGGATAAAAGTTGATATAGATCGCTTTCTTTTGTTTTGCCAGATAGACGACCATTCCGCCGCCGCCACCAAGACCGGAGCCGTCCGGCTCAACAACACCGATAGCAAACGCAGCCGCACATGCCGCATCAACCGCATTGCCCCCTTTTTCCAGAATTTCGATTGCTGCTTTCGAGGCGAGAGGATGAGCGGTCGTCGCCATGGCTTCTTTTCCGATGGCTGCTTTCCCCTTCGAGCTTATATTTAGCGTTTGAGCGCCGCAAGTCACAATGACCAAGCTCAAGAGGACCAAAACGATGACGGTAATTTTTTGCTGCACTTCCATAATGTGTTTCATACAAAAGTCTCCGACAAATACAAGTGTCCGTTATCTACTATTTATAGTCCTTGAATCGCGATGATGTTCTTGTCCATTATTGCTGAACTCCTCACGGAGTTCCGTATCCCCCATGAGCTTACCACAACATATAGTCAACTTCTCTGGAGCAATGAAAGACATTGCTCTTTTTCGTTTCAATCCCTCAGGAATTGTACGTTCACCGTTATCTAAAAAACCAAAATACTTACAGACGTAAGAGGAGTTTCACCATTGAAAACCATCTACGCTGAGCAGTGACGAGCGATCATTTAAATGCTGCAGCGAGCGGTTTCATCACATCCGCGATCTTTGCGACCACTTCGATCGGGATCTTGTTGTCCGCTGCAAGTTTCGAGAAAAACTGATCTTCATCCCCCTGTTTTACAACAATCAAGTAACTGGCTGCTTCGGCGGCAATTTTGTTAAAGTCATCCGATTGTTGTCCACGGCGCGGTTTCCCGCCAAGATGCATAGTAAGAACCATGATATTTTTTTCCTTAGCCGCTGCGAGAAGTTTTTTAGTTCGCGCCATTTCATCTTCTCGGCTTGTTCCGGCAGCACCAAGACCTTTGGAGCTAAACCCGGGAACCAGGAGAAGTGTTTTGAAGCCGTCGAGGTCAGACGGTTTTGCAATGGCAACGACTTTTGCATTCAGATTCTGTTTCTTACACAGCATGGCAGCCATCGTGACATCTGCACTCTGCCCTGCCGACGAAATCAGAATCGGCATCTGAAATTTCGGCGGTGTTTGTGCCTGTAGCGATGATGTACTGACAAAAAGGATGAGAGTCAGAACGATGAATGATATTATCGATTTCATAAGATGCTCCAGTTATTGGTTCATAGATGAATAATTTGACGAATCGGTCATAGAGTCAATGGAGAAAGCTTCCGACTCCTTGCGTAAGAATGTCTTCGTACCCTGGAAGATTTTCCAATAAAATTTTTTTCTCCGGAAAACGGTCGTTGTAGACACTGAGCACAGCGAGCAGGCCGGTGATGTGGCGTGCCACCCGCTGCGACATCGGCTGACCGTCAAGATTATAAGTAATCCGAACTGTCCCCAGCTGCGCCGCCTGCCGGTACCATTCATCGACACCATTCACGAGCAGTTCTTCCGACGTCCGACCCCGCAGGCGGCCTTGGATAGGATTACTCGTTTCCATTAAAACGGGAATGACATTCGTCCGATCTCCCCATTCCCTGTGGCTGAGTCCGTGGAAATTGCTTGGCGACAATTCGAGGGCATATTCCAGGTTCTCTAACTGGAGATTCAGGACGGCTTCCGCACCGATATCTTTCGCTTTCTCATGAACGATGATTGCATTGATAATGGGAATCTCCGGTGCTGCTTCATGGAGATCGAATGCGATGTCTACATGTTCCTTCACAAGCAATTGCATAATAGCATATCCTACCTGTTCCGTTAGCGAACCATCCGGGCGTCCGGGATACGACCGATTCAGATTTCGTGTTTCGACTCCCGACAACTTCTGACCGGAAGGATACTGAAGATAGACGAGCGGATCCGGCCACTGATCCACCGGGTTCATGCCGCGAGAACCGAATCGAAACGACCTCTTCCCCGACGGAGTCTGCAGTGTGAACGACTGCGGATATCCTTCCAAAGGATCCGTACATGAAAATCCGCTGAGCGATGCCTGCGGAATAACGATCATGCGGCCAGTGGATACAACAGCATGTTCCAGGAGTACAACTGCTGTGATAAATGCTGCCGGTTCATTCGGGTGCGTTCCGCCGAGAACAAGCAACGTACCTCCCGGCCGGTGGCTGTCGAAGATATAGACCGCTGTATTTCCGTTTGTGTGTGCGAGTTTTGCATGATAGTCGCTCAACAATCGCGCGGAAGTTAATGTGGAACCCGGGTACAACGTATCCGGCAGATGCATGCGGAGAAATTCTCTCCCAGCGATTGCGCCCACAATGGCTGTAAGAATCAACAATACTATCGCTATACTATGATGACGCTGGATCATAGTTCTTTATTTGATGTGGAGAATCCGAAGCACCAGAGGCAACAGAATCAAGACCAGCGCAAGCTGATTTTGCCATTTCCTCTCTTGAACTATCTCTCTTACGATGATTCCCGCAAGAAGAACCGCAATACCTATATAGCACCAATGCAGCATACACTCATCCTTTTTTTTACAACCACGATCCAAGCTGTGACGCAAAAACGATCACACCGATACCGGCGAGAAGCGAGAGAACAATCGGGATGATACTTTCTTTGAGAATCTGAAAATGGTTCTTTACTCCCACCAGCTGAGCCGCGAAGACGCACAAGAGCGACGGCGGCGGCATCAAATCCGCAATCCCGGCAATAAGGGATAAACCGGAGGTAACAATAATTTCATTTCGTCCAAGGAAAACAAAGACCAGCGGGACGCCAATCACGGAAGCCGCAGCATAAGCGGAACCGAATGCCGGCATAATGAGTGCGATCCCCGGGTAGAGCAATTCCGGCGGAAGTTTCAATGCGGCAAGAGCGATATACCCTCGCACACCCGTGAGTGTCATGATCTGAACAAACATGCCGACACCGATCAGGATGCTCATCACTGGGAGTGCACCGCGAATGCCGATCTGTGCAAGTTCGAACACCTTAAATTTTTCTCCGGTACCATATGCTGTCACGATCCCCAGGACAAAAATAAGTGGTACGCCGATATCCGGCACCCATTGGGGAACGACGCGAATCGCAATCATGAATCCGACGACAACGAACAGAGGAATAAAAAGTTTAAACCCATGTTTCGGATAAAGCGATGGCGGAAGTTTGGAGAGCACCTCTTCGATATGAATCACCGAAAGATACCGGAACCGGAAATAGAGGGCTGTGAGAACTGCCACGGGTATCGTTGTCACCAGGAGAGGAATGTCGAATCCCACATACGGCATATCCACGCCGCCTCCGATGATCATCACCGGAATATTGATCGGAGGCGCAATCATGCCGAAGACAGCTCCCATCGCAATAAATGAACCGACCACTGCCGCAGGGATGCCCATCGCAACCAATGCGGGTGCCACGAGGGCACCCGTGGTTAAAATGCATGCAGAAGAAAGTCCTGTCAGCATGCCGGGAAACATGACAAAAAGCATGACAACAATCATGAGTACGGTCGGCGATTTGTAGAGTGAACGAATCATGGCAGCACTGATGGTCCCTAGCGCTCCGGTTGCCTCAACGACTTTCATGAAAATCATGGCGGCAGCAATGATCAATACGGCGTCGAGATACCCGAACGTGCCTTCCACCAAATGGCGCACAGGCAGACCATAACCACCCACCAGCGCCCCTACCACGGCTGCAAATCCCAGCGCGACACCGGAGGGGAGCTTAAACCAGAAAACGCTTGCGGCAAAAACAACCAGCATGGAAAGCAATATGATCAAATCACTCGACATTCTGTTTTTCAACCTTTGACAAAGAGTACTTCATAGCACGGAATATCCCGCCCGACCGTAAACACCCATCAACCCAACTTCAATTATTCCATCCACGGTGACCCTATTTTCCCACCTTGAGGACTTCATGGTTCATCCATTCGTGCGATTTCCACTGCACATTCAGATATCCAATTAAGGCATCGACCATGAGCGATGCATTGCGAAGCATGTTCCCATCGTTTGATCGAAGTGAGAGAGGCATCTCGATTTGAAATCCAAATATTCCATACTCGCTATCCCGAGCATGCCGGATGACACTGTATCCTCCGCTGTAAAAACTTTCGGCGCGTGGTTTCGGGTCCTGTGGCGACGGGCAAACCCGGATTGAACATTTCTCGAGCATCGCGCCGAAGCTCATCGTATCCCGGAGCAGTTGAGAATTTGTATAGGTGGAATTCTTTAAGAGGTTCGTCAGCGTCGACATTTCTGTGTACGGTGACTGATCCAGATCAGCATTCTCGGTATCCAGCTGCTCAGAATTGAATCCATACCCGAGTTCAATGCGCTGAATTTCATTTGCATGACCATGCAGATCGATATAGATTCCTCTCCCAAATTTTTCCTGTACTATGGATTCTGCCGTATCAATGAATGCATGATATTCTGTCCATGCAGTCTCAGCAATCGGATGTCCCTGCGCTGCCTCGCTCATTTCGCGATTGGGATCCAGTTTTTTCCGATGGAGATTATTCAAAATGATATACGGACGCTTACCCGTCCTGATGTACAATGCATCCGACATTTGTTTTGCAATATCCTGTGTGTATGAGTCTCTATAGTATACACCTTTCGTCCTGTCCGCAATAAGATCCGGTTTCAAATACCCGTCGTGCGGAACAGAAATAATAATTGGGAGATCGCCCGGGTGATATTCGATAAAATGATTTGATCCCCAGACGATGCTTTTACTGCCAGAAAGAGAATCTCCCGTCTGCCCGAGAACAAGCGGGCAGACAAGAATGCTCAACAATATGTGCTTTATCATTGTGTTCGTTCTTATTCCTCGTGCGGCGTACGACTTTCCGCCCCACAAATGCTATTTCATAAAGAGAAGTATTCTTTGAAACCTCTCCGATCGCTGCAAGCGGCTCGCCTCGCCCCGCTCGTCGGAGCAAGTCGGAGAGATATGATTGCTCTCTTACACAATTATGGTTTTACTAAATCACTTCACTAATAGAAGCTTTTTAACCATCCTCTGACCATCCGACAACAGTACAGAGTAATATACTCCGGAGGGCAGGTTCGCGGCATTGAATGTTGTCGTGTTCAACGTACCAGCTTTTGCTACACCGTTAAACAATGTCGCCACTTCTTGACCTATCATATTAAACACTTTGAGACTGGCAAAGCCATCTTTAGCAACAGTGAAATCGATTCTGGTGCTGGGATTGAACGGGTTTGGATAATTTTGTTCCAGGCGCAATTCGCGTGGGACCAGCGCCGCTTTGTTATCCTTCACTCCCGTCGATCCACTTCCCGATGTCACATCTGCCCATGTCGTGCCAAGCCTGAGTTCATCCAGCTCAATGAAGGGTGTCAATGTTGCCGCGTCCTGCCTGATCATAAATCGGACAACACTTGTCATATCGGTAAGAGTGTTCACAGCAGTCAATGTGGGTTCGGGCTCTACTCCGCCGAAAGTTAAAGCATCCGGATCGATCCACAGTTTCACAGAATCGTTCGTCGTACCATCAACAAATTGGTATGCGCCGACAAGGAGATATGTTGTGCCAACAGATTTTATAGTGGACCACGAGATGGGGGCAGTCAATCGTCCAGCTATGCCGAAGTCAATATCGGAACCATCCGTTCTTATATATACCGGTGCCCCTGTGGTTGCCGAAGTTGAAGTCTGATAGAATCCAACAAAATATCCGCCGGTCGTCGTCAATCCACCAACATCAGTCACTTTTACAAGAAATGAAAAATATACGATGCCCGTTGCTGTCGAATCAAACCGCAATACCTGATCCTGTCCTGCCCCGTCGAAGGTAATCTTGTTGCCGGTTGAGGCAGGGAACCCAGGAAAACTGAGATTCCCTTCTGCGATCCATACGGTATCTCCCGAGTTGATGCCAAGCCAACCCCCCTGTCCTCCCAGCATCGAAAGAGCTGGATAGTCAAAACCATCATAATGCGGCAGAGTCACCTGTCCCCATATCGCTGGACTCAGCAGTGCGAGCATAGCGCACATTGCAAACAATCGTGTAAATGTTCTCATATATCCTCCTATGAAGTTTGGTTGAGAATGATGTAATTAATGTTACAGCTATTTCATAAAAACAATTTTCTGGATGACACTTTTGTTGTTCTGTTCAAGCCGGACAAGATACATGCTCGTACTCAATCCAACAGCATCAAACACAACGTCATAATATCGCCCGACTTGCGCCTGTCCATTCCATAACACACGTACGACCTGGCCCAAGGTATTGAACACGGTCACTTTTGTGTACTCGTTGTTCGGGACTGTAAAACGAATATGTGTACTGGGATTGAACGGGTTAGGAAAATTCTGTTCTAACCGCAATTCGCGCGGGGCGAGACCTACTTCATTTTCAGTCTCGATGATTTCAATTTGCAATGGGTTATCCGCCGCGCCGCCAATTCCATATTCCGAGAAACCTGACATCGCCGTGCGATGGGCAACCGGCGTGGAGGGAGTACCGGTTCCGGCGGCGTGTATTCCATCGAGCGTCCAAGCCCCTCCTGTCGATCGCTTTAAAATTCGAAGTCCGGCAGCAGACACTACACCGCTGAATCCTTGAGCGGTCAGGTCAAGCGAATATGTACCGCCGCTCAATCCATCGGCTGATGTCAAAGTCCAATATCCAGCGGTTCCGAGGTTGACAATGGTTGTTCCTCCGTCATCGAGGGGAAGTCCTGATAATCCGGGATCGCCTGCAGTAAATGAGGATGTCAATGTGCCGCCAGTAGCGGGAGCTGTCGTGAAGCTGAGAACTGCAGTTCGATTGTTCATGCTCTGAGCAAGCGGAAATTCAATACTTGATGCCAGAGAAGACGCAATCCACCTCTTGAATGTTCCTTTGATTCTTCCGGCGTCCTTCGATAGTCTACCGACATTTGAGGTTGACGTTCCAAGCACAAGTGTATTAGTATTTGTGACAATCGAACCTGAATCCAGTTTCATCGCCGTATTCACCGTAAGCACTCTCGGTGATGATGAAGTAAGAGTCAGGGTGGCGTTCCCCATCATCCAAAGGCTGTCGGAAATCGATCGGTTCGCAGAAAGTGTCCACAGCTTTGATCCGTTGTTTGCAATAGCGAGAGATGCATAATTGGTATCAGCAATCACCTGTGTTCCTCCCTGTGCATTCCAGTCGTAGCGAACGAGACCGCTATTGTTAAATACTGGAGGCAAGAATGTGACTGAATCACCAACAATGTAGGTCGCACCGGATTGGAGATTCACGATGGCAGAACCGGTATTATTCCAAAAGTTGACAATGCTGTTGTTCGCAATGTCTGCACCAGCGTTCACAGTGATCGTACCTGGCTTAAAATTATTAGGGGCAGATGCACTGAAGCTTTCGAGAACCAGATGCCCTCCATTTTCTACGTCGATGCCGGAGAAATTGATTCCATTCGTGCTTGATGTGGCGAGAATTGCAGTTCCATACACCGTCATGTTCCCGATCGGAGTTTTCGAGGCAGAAACATTGCCGCTGCGAATATGCGACGCCGATCCTGCCATCGAGAAAATGCCCCCCTGACGAATAATGATAGCCGGAGTTGTCGCCGTTGATCCTGTCAGACTCCTGCCTTGTATATCATCGCGCGAACTGAGATAGAGCGTTCCATTGATTATTTCGAGCGTATCGACAATACTGATGCTCATTCCATTTCCAGACGCAGCACCGGGTGTCTGCACCTGTCCGCCAATCTTGTTGATCTGTAATTCTTTAAACGAGGATGTCGTTGCGGCGTTAAAATCTCCATATCCGGAAATTGTCTGCGTTGCCGTACCGGCAAACCGGAATTTGGCGCCATTAGCCCAGGAAGAAAATGCCGAGTGCGTTGTCGAGTACGGTGCAAAATCGCCATACACTGACAAGATACTCCCCGATCCCATCGCCAGCTTCGCTGTTGCACTTCCGAATGATATCGACTTGCACTCTGCAGTAGATGTATTCACGGTAACGGTGACAGCGGTACTGACAACAATATCAGTAAATGCCGTTGGCGGCGTTGCCGATCCGGCTGCACCGCCCGAAGTCAATGCCCAAATCGAACCAGTCCAATCTCCGGATGCCACTGCATAACGAGTACCGATGGAATTGGACGTAGACCTCGAGTATCCTTGAATATCATAAAGTCTCACTGAGTCAAGTGCTCCAATTTCAGAATCTTTAACCCAGAATTGCATCCGCAATACGGTGGAATCAATCGTGAACTGGTCTGGATCGATGAAGACATTATTATAGCGTGGATTATCATTGTTCGCCGGATCGATGCCTGTCCGAGTACTGAAGCGGATCGTTCGTGTCGCAAGGGAACCATAAAGTACAACTCCGTCAAAATCTAATTCCGTTTCAGGCACTTCAATTTGGACCCCCGAAGAATCTGCACTCTTCAAAAACGAGAGCATATACGAATTACTATTTGTGTAGGGCAGAATAAGCAGAGGATTCCATGTACGATCATTGAGAACAGAAGTTCCCGATAAATTCTTAAAATATTGCAGATGAACATGGATTGTATTGATCCCTACACCAGATTTTCCCATAAACGCAATCGTGTCATCGGTAGTAACCGTATCACCAACCTGATATCCATGGAAAGCACGAAGATGTAAATAAGCAGTATGGACCGGCTGACCACCGACTGAATCATGACGAACGAGAATCCAATTTCCATAGCGCTCACGTGCTGTGCCAATCGTCTGTGCGGTATCTTCAAATCGGACTACGACTCCCGGTTTTACCGGATGGATCGGAGTGTTCAGCACATTGGGAAGATCGAGGCCATAATGGAAATCATACACTCCTGAAAGTAATCGGGGGCCAAAAGTTGATGCAATTGGGTCTGGAGTAGCCGTACCTGTTATCGGCCAGACGGTTACATCGATCTCAAATACTCCGGCACTGGTGTCGCCTATCACCGGGTTCAGCGCATCGGTGATGCGAATCCGCATCTGTTTCGAACCAACACCCGGGATCGTCCAGGTATAGGAACCATCGTTTGGTGTGCTGGCCGTGATGAGATTCCAGGTTGCCCCGTTATCTTTGCTCGATTCTATCTTCACATTTTCTATTGTTCCTGCAGAGGACCAGACGATAGTCTGGGATGATCCGCTCGGCCATACTTCTCCCCCGTTAGGTATCGTGATCGTAAGCCTGTCTTCGAGGATCGCCCGCGCAACCGCATCGGCAAGTTTTTGTCGGTTGGCATCTGTATCACGCAACTTGGGAAGTGCCTGTTCGATGTGAATGAATCGTCCATTCGCTGTGCTGACCGAAGTATTGCACGGATTGGAGCTGCCGTTGATATAACGCCCCTCTACGGTATTTGTTGCTGTTAGTGCTACCCCGGGAGGAATATAGGAGACCCGGAGAACAAGCGAGTTGTCGATCACCTGTAAACTGTCGCGGATGGGAAGCAGGTAATCCGGCCCTGAAGGAGCAGATGTTGTTCCATTGCTCATTTCTACATCTGTGCTATCTTTTGTATAGCCGTGATTTTGTATGACGATGATCCCGGGAAAACGGGTATTGACTATTTCTGTCGCACGCTGCAGTGTTGCGTCGACGTTGTGCGCCTGATCGGAAAGTTTGTTCGCTCCGCACGAAGCGTTCGTTCCGCCGCATGGAGAATCGTACGAGCTGTTGCAGCGATGAGCTCCAGCGAAGTAGAAGGCGCGTGCCTGGGCTGTCCCGAAAATCTTCACGCCCTGTTTCTCTGTGTTCACATCGGCTCTTGAGTGCGGCGATTGTATAAAGAGACGGGCACGATGGGGTGCCGGGTTGTAGAAGAATGTCCCCCAATAGTTTGTCCCTGATGCTTGTTTCTCCAGGATGTAATATGTTTTGTTGGGGCTGGAAGAATTGTCGGTGAATTGGATGAGCTGGTATCCGATCGACCCGGCATTCGTACTCGCAAGGCTATAATTTCCATCGCAGAGGTTCCCGACAATAGTCCCCCATGAGTTCAATTGGGTTCCGGTCGGTGCAACATATTCGTCTCCCCCATTCGTTGTCGGAATCACATCGCTGAGACTATCAACGAAGGTAAAGATATTTCCGGTCCGGGGCGTTTGTCCATGGAGCGGTATACTCGCTGAGACAACGAGCGTGAACAGGGTGAAGCTAATCATTCTTTGCCGCATTATTTCCTCACACCGAAATATTCTTCTTTTTGAAGAATCCTTCAGAACCTTCAAGGTCCTGGAGAGTTAAGGATCATACATTTGGAACCCCTCGAAATGGGGGGTTCTAAGCTTTTACTTCGTGAGTACCATTCTCTGCACAATGCTCTTCCCGTTGTACTCCAAGCGGGAGAAATAGATCCCGGATGCCAACTTCCCTGCATTGAATGTCGCAGGAATGTAATGACCGGCCTGTGCCATGCCGCTGAACAACGTCGCAACTTCCTGGCCTAACATGTCAAACACCTTTAATGACGCAAATCCATTTTCCGGTACCGAGAAGCGGATATTCGTTTCCGGATTAAACGGATTCGGATAATTGCCTAGAAGTTCGAATCCTTTCGCTACACCTGCATCAACCTGGGTTGTGGCAAAGTACTTATATGCCCCGCTGTTATCGATCTGTTTGAGACGATAGACATACACGCCAGGGGCAAGATTGACGTCCTGATACGAATATTCTCTCGGTGATGTGCTCGTCCCCGCACCGGTGATAAAACCAAGTTTTACCCATGTTGAAGAGTTTTCCGCCCGACGTTCAACTTCAAATCCGTTGTTATTAACTTCCGTTGCTGTTGACCACCTTAATATTGCATTGCTTGCATTCTGCACAGAGGCTGTAAACGAGGCCATCTCCACGGGAAGAGAAGCACTGACACTGCCAAGCGTCCAGAGTGAGAATCCATCGACACCAGTTATTGTAACAGTGTTTGCACCCTCGTCAACTGTTCCGCCTTCCAATGTCCACGTCGTTCCGCTGTCTGTTGATTTGAATAAACGCAAATCAGCTTCTGCTATACCATTCAGCTCTGTCCCTTCGCTGTAGGGAAAGACGAGCGTTGCATTGAGACCTGTATTGTTGGTCGGTGTAATTTCGTACCATCGAAGGATGCCGTTGTTGCTGTTACCTGACAGGGCATTGTATCCCCGTTTCACAATAGTGGATCCGAGGTCGGAGGCAGATGTTATCAGCGCTCCCAAATTGCCCACATCGGCTGATGATGGAGTATTGAGTGATTGCGTTTCAGCCAGCGCACCGCCAGCACCTATGATCGTAGCAAAACTTGATGTTGTACCATTTAATGCCAATGTACCGCTGGCAAGAGTAAGGGTTCCTGTCACAGTTGTATTTCCACCAAGAGTAACTGTTTGTGTTGAACCCATATAAAGATTCGACACTGATGAAGGAAGTTCCGGACCGGTAGTAACACTGGTGGCGGTACTGGTATAGCGAACGGTATGATTTCCAGAAAATGTCGGTGCATTGGAGATTGTTCCAGTTGCACGCGAAATCGTTGCTCCATCTGCTAAGATCAACACTTTATCGTCTGCAGAACCATTATTATCAAACGTACCCAATGTTAATGTCAATGTTCCCGGCACTGTTCTATTATCATGGAGAGTCACTCCGCCTGAGTTGTAAATTTGAACATTTTGTGGCCCGTTCGATGCAGGCCATTCAGCATCCTTTGTTATTTGTGCTGTTGTCTGTCCCGATGCACCATAGCGAAGTACAGCACTTGCATTGTATGTCAATGTAAAAGTGCTTAATGACAATGTGGTGAATGAACCTGATAATTGAAGTGCTTCATCAATTGTCGTATTTACACTTAACGTTTTCGAACCAGCACCTGAAAGAATGAGCGTTTTGTAACTTGTGATACCCGCCGGAAGAGTTGTTGCACTTCCACTTGAAAAACGGAATGAACTGCCGCTATTTTGAGTAATCCCGCCTTGTGGTATCGTCGTTGATGTTGCAGCCGCTTCATATTCTCCGCCCGCATTCAGAATAACCGTCGGCGGTGAAGTTGTGTTATTATACCAAAAAGCCGTTGTCGACAGACTGTTCTTGAAGGTACCACCACTTTTAACTGTGATGGTGCCGGGATTGAAAGAATTTGACACCGTACTCCTTCCAGTGGGGAATTCAACAAGGCCACCATCTTCGATATCGATACTCTCAAGATTGATTCTATTGGTACTGCCTGCAGCAATACTTGCTGTACCATAGACAGTCATTTTCCCAATTTTAGACGATTCATCGCCGGTATTACTTGCTCTGCGAATGTGTGACGCGCCTCCCACCATATTAAAAACAGAACCCGCCTGAATTGCTATTGTTGGAGAACTTGCTGTTCCGTCAGAAGTGCGACCTTCAATATCATCTGTACTTCCAAGTTGGAATGTGCCAGCGACTATATTCAGGCTCGTGCCAATCCCAAAGCGCATATTTGTCGCTCCAGTTGTTACAATCCCGCTTGATTTGTCAATTATGATCTCATCAAATGAGGTGGAAAATGCGCTCGGGCTCCAACCACTCATTGTTTGAGTTGCAGTCGTCCCAGTAAATTTAATCTTCGCGCCTGCTGGCCATGCTGTGAAAATTGTATGGGTTGGAAAAATATTTACAGTAGGCGCTGAGGTATATCCAGATCCTCCATTATTAACTGTTATAGCAGTAACAACCCCTCCCACAACTGTAGCGGAAGCAGAAAGACCTGATCCTCCGCCACCTGAAAAAGCGACCACAACTGCTACATATCCTGAACCTCCGGCAGTCACATTGATGGCCGTTATCGTATTTCCATCTGTAACGGCTGTGGCAGTCGCACCGGAACCGAGGAGTGAAGCTAAGGTAATGTTTCCATACACACTCAGCACACTCGATTCAGAACCCATCGATAAGTGTGCTGTCGCATCTCCAAATGAAATGCTATTGCATTGTGCCGTTGCATCATCGACTGTTACTGTATGCCCGACTCCAACAACAACATCATCTGTAGCTGTTGGAAATACACCGCCAGTCCATGTTGATGTGGAACTCCACATCCCCGAACTGGCTGTTGTAATTGTTGCTGCAAAAGCAATATTCGGCAATACAAGGAACATCGTGCAGAGCAACCAAATAATTGAACATCTCATACATCCTCCTATGAGTGTTGAAAAAATATGCTATTGACGCCGTATCTATTTCATAAAACAATTCTTTGTATAACGCTTGCACCATTGTGCTCGAGCCGAACCAAATATACGTTCGTGCTTAGGTCGGCAGCGACAGCCTGCCCTTCCCCCCGCACACCTGCTGTTTGATCCATCGTATTGAACATTATCATATTTTAAAACTGTATCTGCCATTCCAGCATTAAACCCCTGACATACAACCGATCTTCGTAATAGGAAATATTTCCATTCCCATCGACATCTTTATCGTCGCCGTTTGGAATGACTTTTGTATACCGTAATTGCAACTGGGATTGGGATGAGAGCGTGTAATACAATCGGGCCGAAAATTCATCGTCCATCCAATTGTACCCGTCATTATCGATATATTCTTTCACTTTGATATATTGCACCTGGATCCTCAATTTCGGCAGCACACTCGGAATAACATAGCATCGCGTGTACCAAATTCTGCTCCCTTCCAGATTTTGTCCATTCCTCGGGAAGTCGCCCCCGATATCGCCGTTCACATATCCAGCACGTGATCCCCAGAAGAAACTCGGATAAGGAGGCGAGAATTGCTCGACCGTTCCGATGGTCTTTGCATCGTCCCCTTCGTACGCAGCATATCGCGTTTCAACTTTGATGGAACGGAACGGACCCAACCCAAACCGATAACTGATACCTCCCAAATACCCGATACCTGCCTTCTTGGGAAGTCCTGACACCGTCGCAAAATTTTGATACGCCGCCTCGGCTGAATACACGAGATCTCTCACAAGGAGTTCTCCGGAAGCACCGGCACCAAATGTCTCGTTATCATTATAGAGACCGCGTAAACGCTGAAGGACGCAGTATGTCATCACATTTTGTTTGCCGAGACTTGCACCGAGACGGGCAACATAGAGCTGGTCGCTCCCTGGATCGGGATAGAGACCGCTGGCGCTCAGATTTTGCCCTGTAATAGCACCAAACAGCGACAATGTAAAGGGATGATATGCGAGATCAATACGGCAGCCGTCGAACTTATCGATAAAATAGTAAGACTCTCCCAGTGTCAAACCTTCCCCGAGGGGAAACTGCTGACGGCCTAGGCGAAGGCGAACAAGATCGAAGACGAGGAAATTCGGTTCCGTCATTTCTGCATAGACTTGACTGACTCCCCACCGCATCGAACCCGTGCCGGCGATATTCCGTACGGGTGCACCCGGATTGTCGATCAGCGTAATCACCTCTGTAAAGAACGAGGTGCTGCGTCCGACTTTTGCTTTCCCGCGGATCCTTCCGAGATACCGCATATAATTTTCTGTCCCCCGATTATCGCGGGCTCCATCGAAGCTGTCCGAATACCATCGGGTACGGAAATCACCATCGACAGTAAATTGAGCGTTCGCATGATATGATGATAGGAGCGCCAGTGCGAATCCTGCAAGCAATGAAAATATTTTATTCTTCATGTTCTGATCCTTATTTTGCGACATAGACTAAACCGGTATATTGCGGGTCGCCGCTCACGGATGGATGAAAGATCTGCAGCACCGTTCCTGTTGCAGAGACTTTGAATAGATAATCGGATGCCGTCGTGCTGTTTGCGATCCAGAAACTCGTTCCATCCCACGTTAATCCTGTGGCGAATCTGCCCGCACCGCCGGTCGTCGGCGTCTGAAATTTTGAACTCCAATTACTGCCGTCGTAGCTGTAGATGGAATCAAGATCCGTATCGTTACAATAGAGGATATTGTTGGCAAATGTAATTCCGCGCGGATTCTGTCCCGGTGTCGCGATCGTATCCAATATCGCTCCGGAAGCTACGTTCATTTTAAATATTCTTCCTCCGCCGGCGGTCACCGCACTGACCGAGACCCAAAGATTTCCGCTGGCATCGAATGTAATTCCACGTACCGTCCCTCCAACCGCGGGAGCGGGAATCGATGAGAGTGATGCTAATGCGGCATCAGTGGTATCGATCTTGTAAATTTTTCTGTCCGTACCCGACGTACTCATCCACAAATCTGTTCCATCAAATGCCAATCCCTGAGGACCGCTGGCTGAAAGAATTGCAGTTGTGGACCATGATCGCACCAGTGTTGTGTCGGTGACACGAATTTTATGAACAGCATATTGCCCGGATGCTTGATCAGCCAGCCAGAGATAGGGAATCTGCAGAACCGACGTCACTTCAAACAATGAATCGCCGACGGCAAATTGTCCATCAGGATTTGTGACTTTCACATTCCGTTTCCCGATTGCTGCTGTCGTTCCGATACTGATATTCACTTTCAAATACGAATTGTTTACAAATAACGGTGTATCGACCGAAATACCTGCGCCGAAATCGACAGAAAGTCCGGATCCTGGTATGAAACCGGTCCCATATACTTCCGCAGAGAACGCTGAACCGGGAATTCCTGACGGAGGAGAAACAGACGATACCGAAATCGGTTCCGGTGTACGCGCATCAAACGATGCCCACACAATCGGTCCCGGCTGTGCATACGGCAATTCGTACCGCTCCTGTACTTTTCCCTTGGAATCGACACGGAATACGTGGTCGGAGGTACCGCTGCTGTTGACGATCCAGAAATTCATACCATCGAACGTGATACCAACCGGATAGACATAGGTTATTCCCCGCGGCGGTGCAGGTGAAGTGAATGCTGTATCGAACACCGGCCGATCGATACGGAACTGATAGATCATATTCTTTGTGACATCAGTATAAAACAAAGCAGGATCGTAGGTGGTACCGTATGCTGTGGTCCACGAGTGTACAAAGGTCAAACCACGAGGTTCGGGTGAAGGAATCGTATACGTGGCAATGGTTCCATGGGTCAATGGATTCAGCTTATAGAGAGTCGCAGGTTCAAAATAGGTTGTCGAACCGCTGTTCAGCACCCAGAGGTTTGTTCCGTCCCAGGCAAGATCCCGGATGGTGCCATGCTTCGTCGGCGGTGCAGCGATGGTGTCCAGGACAACAAGATTGTCCCCGCTCGCGTCAATTTTAAAGATTCGGTCAACATTCCCCGCGGCAGAAATCCAGAGCTTGCTTCCGTCAAACGTTATACCCTGTGCGCTGCTGTCCCCGGTAATAGGATAGAGCGGCCATCGTTTCAGTTCGTGCAATTGAGCATCAAGCTGAACGAGAGAAATGGTTGCCCTGTCGAGCAGATAGAAATAGCCTCTGCTGGACGTGATCCCGCCTCCATTGGCGCTGTCCAATGCGGCGATGTCACACGAAGAGAAGAAGAAGATGGACAAAGCAATGCCGAGGATGACAGCACAAAGTCCAGCCAGATATTTTGTTTTATTCATAATGGATCTCACTTATTGAGTTTATTGGATATTCACTTTATGAGCAGCATCATTTTTGTTTGCATTTGTCCTGCAGTTGTGAGTGTATAGAAATACGGGCCGCTGGACATTCCTTTCGCATCCCACTTCACCGTATGTGTTCCTGCCAACGTGTATTCGTTCACCAGCACCCCCACCTCGCGGCCGAGAAGGTCAAACACAGCAAGTTTTACTGAACTCGTAACTGGTAACTCATAACGAATCACTGTTTCCGGATTAAACGGATTAGGATAGTTTTGTTCCAATCGAAAATCCGACAGGTGCACAAAACCGTTTGTAGATACAAATGTCGGTGGAGTAAATGTGTTATAGAGCGCTTCAACAACTTTTGCAAGCTTTACATTATCTGTGCGAAGGGGGGTATCATGTTCAATATGGACAAAGGTCTTACCGTTTGCATTCGACCACTGGCCCTGAGTGTTACTCGTAGCGCCTAAATCCATAAGGCTTGACCACGTCGACAAGCTATAGACACCCGCAGTAAACGATTGTTCTTCGTAGTTTGTTTCGAGCGTGTAAAGAATCGGAGGCGGATACAGCGTACCGTTGCTGATGACGACATCCGGATAGCCGGGATGATTCGATTTTGCAAATCCATGGATCTGGATTGCTGTCGGTGCCGCAATCGTCGTATGTGCTGTATGAAATACTGCCTGTGTGACGTGGGCCATATCGGAGGACTGGTCGGTGTTCGCATTCCGATTCGTGCCCGCCATCGCAAACCAATTCGCATCCAGCCGGAGAAATACTTTAATGCCTAATTTCCAGGAGCGGGTATCATATATCGGATGAGGACATTCGATCATGATCTCATTCGTCCCATGCGGGTTGAAAATATACGTCCCCCATCCCCGTTGAACCGGGATATCTTCTTTTAAGACGTACAACGTATCGTTTGATGAAGAATCTGCATATTGGTAGAAGGTATAATTGTATGAAGCAGCTTGGGCAACAATGGAACTATAATTTTTCGATTTGAGACTTGTAAACACCGTCTGAAAATAAGTGAGATCGCTGTTTTGCGGAATCACAAACTTATTGGATCCCGCGTCCGGCATGGCATTGACAATGGTTTCAAGAAACGCAACAATATCACCCTGAGCAGCGGTCTGACCGAACCCGACAGAAAAGCATAAGAGGATTGATGCGCATCGGAAAAACCAGCACAGCCATTGGAGTTGTTTTCGAGCAGTCGCACTCTGAATAAGTCTGCGCTGATTTTCTATTGAGGCGATTGTCCGAGAATCAAACGATTTATTCTTTTCTACTCTTTGCACGCAAAGCCTCTTTTTGATATTACAGATCGTTATCGAATCAGAACCATTCTTTTCGTTGCAGAGAACAACTTCGTTTTCAACGAATAGATATACACACCGCTGGCAAACCTCGCGGCATCCCAAGAAGCAAGATGAGTTCCAACAGACATCTCTTTATCGACCAGCGTTGCCACAAGTCGTCCCAGCATATCAAAGACCTTCAATTCCACGGGGCCGGCTTCTGTGAGTTGGAACTGAATGACCGTTGATGGATTGAACGGATTGGGATAATTCTGAGACAATTGAAACGTTGACGGGACAGCTGTTTCCGATTCCTGTGCGATGGATGTCAACATCATCTTGGCTGACTGCAATGAGCTGAGAGCAAGCGCAGCATACGACGCCTCGGCTGAAAGAACAGCTGCGGGGGAAAGTTTCCCAGATCTCCAGCTGGTGAGGAGTGTATCAGCTGCCGCAAACAATTGATCCTCGGTTGGAAACAGGATACTCCATATCCCGCCTCCTGTCGTCGTTCGCAAACCGGCTGTCCTGACATAGGATGGATAACTCGCACTATTCCAAAGATTGGTAAAGAGTGCGGTTGCTTCGTCATTCAACAGGGCTGTGGGAAGATCTCGTGCAATATCCGGAGGTTGTCCAATCGGCCAATAAGGTACTGCGATTCCTGTCGCAGGTTGACCGAGAATAGTCCACATGGTCGAACTCGCAGCAGGTTCTCCGTTCTTGACACCATGAATCACCGCTGCACTGACAGAAATGTAGCGGCAGATCGTTGAATCGGTCTGGATATAGCCTGCAGGAACACCAGGACTCACGGAACCGGAAAAAGGAATCGCATAGGGAATTCCCGATGCGTCAGAAAAATCCCTCATCTGATAACGCAGCAGAGTCCTTGGAAGCAAAGAATCGCCAGCCGTATATGTCTGGAACAGCGCCGTTGTTCTCTGGAATCGTCTCAGTCCTTTTCCGCCGCCGCCACTGAACGCGAAGTTTGTGCGCAGAACATAACCTGATGGAGTCGATGCCGCATCATATTTCGAGTAAGATGTTCCACCAGTCTCAAAAATCGCCGCAGCTCCGGTCGAATCGATCACTGCAAAATTTGCCCTCGTTTGACGCTGGGTGACATTGGTACTGTCGAGAAGATGTTGGAATTCCGCAATGGTCGCACACGTTCCAACGGCCAGAGTCATCAACGATCCATTCCCTGGTCCGGTTGCTGTTGTCTTGAGATCCTCCGAAGTAGAATTGACGATCGCGAATCCCTTCTCATTGACACTCATCCAGCTGCTCGAAGGACTTCCCCCATCGATCACTGCAATAAAGCGATAGCGCGATGTGGTATTGTAGTAGAGTGCATTTTTCCTTGGAGAAGAATCGCGTGTTTTCCAGACCATCGGCCTTCCATCCTTCGTCGCCATGCCGGTGGCAACTCCAATGGTGCATTCCTCCATGGAGTCATCCCCGGTGTTGGTGCTGGCGGAAGTGAGACTGTTCCCTCTTTGCACAGAGGTTTGCCTGAATTCTCCGGACTGAGCAACGCCTTGCTGGAAATCCATCAGGAGAAGCGTTAGGACAGAACCCAGAAAGGCGAAAGATCGCAGGGATGTATTCATTAATAAGTTCTCTCTTGCATTCGAGCAAAAACACTTCATGGATGTGTCCGTTCGAAGGAAAAGAGGTTATTGTCTAACTCGTACATTTCTAATGCCCGTGCCGTTGAGCGCGCCTGTTTCTGAAGGAGACCGACAATGGATTGAATTTCTTCTTTGGAAAATGCTACCCTCGATGAGACATGAACAGCGATTTCAGTGTTCTTTGACTTTCCTTGTTGCTGATCCGGGAAGACGAGTTGGGCCATTCGAGAATTTGGATTAAGAATTTCTCTATGCACAATCCCAGATAGGGACATCGCATGCTGAAAGAGATCACTCACATATCCGTAATGTGTACAGCACAGTGCCGCGATGACCGGGACATCTGTACGCGGCAGCCTTTGCACTGCTTCTTCGATATACATTTCCACGTAGGAATGCACAAGATCACTCTTCGGATCGATCTGGATTTCCGTTTCCAGTTTTGGACAAGCCTGCGTCAGAATGCGTTTCCCGTCAATCCCCAGCGCCATCAATTGTGTACGGTGGGCATCCGAAGCGATCGTTGTTTCTGTGCCGAACAACAGAACTGCGGCATCGGGGAGTGCTTGCATGCGCTGTGCGATCATTTCCGCTGCGATGCTGATAATTTCGAAGACAGGAAGATGCGTGGATTGAGAAAACTCTGTGTGAGGATAGACGACCGAAAGAGTGTTGCACGCAATGAGAATCACATCCGGTTTAAATTTTCCCACCATTCCCTTCAGCGCATCGGAGAACACCTGCGCTTTTTCTCCCATACTCGCCATATCATTATACCCGTAGTTTGACTCAGGCAGGGCATTGCAAAAAACCATGTTCACTTTCTGAAAAGGGCTTCCCAGTTTCGCTCTTGCTTCTATGTCGGCGCACACGGAAAGGCCACCGAGACCGGAATCGATAACCAGTATCGATATGTTTTGTTTATTTCTCAGTGAGTCCGGAAGCGCAGAGGCAAGATCACAATTTCCCGCTGCGAAAAGCATGGGAAAAAAGCTTAGGTTAACGATCAGAAAAATAACAAATCCAGGTATTTTCATCAAAACACATTCGGCCATTATGAAGTTGAAGACCCCTCCAGAGGTACGATCCAAGCAATTGTCTATTTTGGATCGTACCGCAACACCATGGGGTACTCTCTTATTTCTTTTGGTGTGAATTAGAAAGCTGCATTCAGTGTGAAATACTGAACTGAACCAAGCAAACCGAACGCGGCATATGCATAATCGAATGAAAACACAGATCCGCCGAGAGGTATTTTCAATCCGGCGCCTAAGGTCAATCCTTCTTCATCTGTCTGGAATATGTACCCGCCCCGAACAGCAAATGTTCCGTCAAATTCATACTCACCGCCGATGCTGTAATGTTCGGGATTGTCCGTCGGATGAATGGCATCCAAAGCGATCAGGAGATGGGAGGTTTCACTGTGTACTATCCCTTGAGATCCAACCAGCGAAATCGACGTCGACATACGGTATGAAGTCGGAAGATCCCACTCCTGTGTCTCGATATTTGTCTGGATGTACGGATTCGATGTGCTGTTCGGATCCTGATCGAGCTGACGAATGAGTTCCCGCCCCGACATCCTGAGGCCCGGCCCGAAGTTCTGGAATGAGAGACCCAGCTTGAGATCTTTGAACCCTGTTCTCAGAAGCGCACCGAAATCGAACCCAAAGGTTTGTGCCGACTCGCTCCAGATACGCTGATTGATGTACTTCACAGTCGCGCCAATGTCGACAAAGTCTGTCATCGCCCGGGCATAACTGATGCCGAGCGCCATATCAAAGGCATCAAAATAGCGTCCGGTTCCTTCTGGAAATTCAATCGAGGTTTGTTCGATCTTTTCCGACTGCAGGATGGTCGCGCTGATACCAAAAGCACTTCGCTCACCAACTGGAACAACGGCGCCGATGAAATCATGAGTTAACCCTGCTATCCACGACACGTGCGTAAGGCTTCCCTCCATCCTTTCGAGAGATGCGATTCCAGCGGGATTCCAATACAGTGCAGTGGCATTGTCTGCAACAGCCGAGAACGCATTGGCCATCGCAGCGGCTTTTGCCCCTACGGGGATTTTTAAGAACTGGGCTGCTGAGGTTCCCGCCTTAGAATCATCTTGGGCGGAAAGAGTATACGGAAGGAGCGTCATCACCAGAACTCCGATAAGTATTTTTTTCATTGTTGATCTCCGCCTATTTTATGATCGCAAGTTTGCCGGTTGATTTGTTGCCGTCCGGAAGCTCTACGATATAGATGTAAAGACCGAAGGCTACTTCCACACCCGATCGATTTGTGAGATTCCACTCTTCGGTTCCCGTCAGATTTGTATGCTGCAGACGATTCACTAATTCTCCACGAATCGTGAAGATGGATATCGTGCAAACCGGAGGCAGGAACGAGAATTGCAGTTTCCGTGTATTTTGGACCTGTTCCCATTTTGCTGCGCCGATATACGGATTCGGAACAACACGGATTCTACTAAGCAGCTGCTGAGGTGTAGCACCGGGTGTTGTCAAAGACGCTTTCGTCATCTGTAGGTAGAATGTATCTCTTTGCGTCACGGCACTATAGGTAGCGACCTTGAAGGATTGTCCTATCACCGGCAGTTTCGCACCATACAGAGAGTCCTGTGAAAGCGTATCAATCTTGAAGGAGTACGGGACTTTCGATGTTGCATACACACCCAGGCTATCGCCAATGCCGTTCGGATTGAGATAGGGAAGATTGACGATGCGGATCCCTTCGCCAAGGTTGAGGGCTGCATTGCCGTTTGCATCTTCCAGCACAGCGTTGATCTGCTGCGGTGCATCCGGGTTGGTCACATTCCAGAGTTCGAACGGAACATTGATCCTGGCTGTCATCTTTTGGTTATTCACAACACTGGTGTCGACGTACGAACCGCGCTGCGTGAAGCGGAACTCATAATCACTGCCGCGCGCTGTCGTATCTGCTGCTGAACCATAATTGTTTTTCAACGTCACAAACCAGTAGTTCGCTGAGTTCTTGGATGTAGAGCTGGAAACTGTTTTTCCAGCTTCATCCGAGATTTTCTTGATGCCGCCGATTTGTGCATCGGTTTCCAGGCGGAGCCGGATACCGTCGATCACCTTCATTTCATCAGACGTCATCGGGACTGTGGCAAGGAGAGAATCATTTTGAGAGTAGAGATAAAATGTATCTGCAATCGCCTTATTAAAACCGATCTTATAGGGGTTCGTACTTACCTTATTCGGATCAGCTATGGACACCTTCACAGTCGCCTTTCCCACAGTTGCCGACTTTGACAGAGTATAGAACGGCGACTGATATCCGGCAGCATCCGACCTCGGAGTGAGATCGACCAAATTGTAGTCTGCCGCCGTTGTCCCTCTGGAAGACTCATAGGATTCAAGTAACGATGCCGGATCTCCAGCGTCGTATGAAGTGATGGTGTATGAATATTCAGTCCCATTCGTCACCGACGAATCCACCCACATATGCTGGAGTCCTGTGTTCGATCCGAGATAGTTAAAACTGGACAGAGGATCGGTCCCCGAGATATCATCATTTTTATCGAACTGTGCCACAGGAATATATCCAATCACACGCCCCTGATTATCAACCATAGCTTTGCCCCAGGTTGCTCCTTGATCTTCACTCCGATAAATTTTATATCCCTGAAAATCAAGTTTCTTTGACAGAATATCGCGAGCGTGTTCCGGGTCGTCGGACCAATAGAGCGTGTTTCTTCGGTCGCCCGCTGTGCCGAATAATTTTGGTGAAGGCGGAACAGAAGGCCCGTTGAATTCCGCAAGGAAAAGTTTCTGCGCTATGGCTATATTGCGTTTGAATTGATCAACGGTCGATGCAGCGGTATAAGCGATACACCCCCGCACCGACTCTCCCGGGTTCAGCGTAAAGAGACTGGTGGCAAAGACTCCTGCAAATTGTGTGAAATCCCACCGCGAAGGAACAAGGTAGGTTGAGTCAAACACATCGAAATGCGTGTTGGCGCCGCCGTGAAAAAAGTTCGATGCCCCGTTAGTCACCGACTGAAATGCAGGATCACTCGGGTTGCTGATCATCACAGGCCAAATGGTCCTGTTTGATTTTTTGGGCATATAGGTGGTGTTCATTCGGAAAAAGTGTCCGTCCGTCACTCCTAAATCTTTCGGTGTTGCAAAAATGGCACTGCCGAAATATCCATTGTTGATTCCCCGGATGGGGTCGGTTGCTCCGTTATAATCCCAATTGATAAAGACATTATCGTATCCGGCAGAATTGATCCCTGAGTTGAATGTAAAATATCCCTCCTGATTGGCATCACCATATCGAAAATCTAAGAGGTAGCCCCATGTGCAGGAATCAAGCACAACACTGCTCGTATTGGTAATGGTAAAATCATAGAACTGAATATCCTGACCGAACCGGCTTCCCCAGCAATAGGCTTGCATTTCAAGAACAATACCGAGAGGGATATCCGGAGTCTGTGTATTCCGGTCACTGATGATCGTGTACACTTCACGGTCTGCAGCAAATTCTCCGATTATCTGCTTTTGGTATGTCGCTGAAGTCGTATCCATATCAATCCGGAATCGCCCCGGCCAAAAGCGCCAGATGTTTTTCTCTTCATCGTACCATGCCCCTTTGCTGGTAACAATAGTCTGGTCGGCAGCAGAGAGGGTATTCAAATCACCAACCGGGCTTGGATTCCATACTTTCAAAGAGTCAAAATATCCTGCAGGCCAGGTTTTGGGTATATCGCTGTGTGCCATGCGAGGCGCCCCGTCTGGCGCTCGCAGGTCTGTGGACTGATCATCAGCATAATACTTACCCGCACCTGCCAGGACTCCCTGCCAGTCTTCATTAAATCGATTGCTGTAGGAGTCGATGACATTCCCTTTACAGCCAAACATCACCCCTTGTCTGTTGACGGCATTGACATCGCCCGTATTACTCGCGAGTCCTTTGCTTTTCGGCCACCGGAAAACGTACATAGTTGACCGCTCGTAGCTATCCGTAATGATGCCACCGGTATTGCTGCAAACATTGATGAGTTCGCCTTTATCGAGAATTCCCCAGGTGTCTTCGATACTCCGCGCAACTCTATTCAGGCGTGTCGTATCCTTTGATATTTTTTCCTGAGCGATGGTGACGACGAAGGGAACTGCGATAAAAAGTCCTACGAGGATTGCTCTACTTAATGATTTTGTCATTCTGTTCTCCTCAAGCGTCTGATGATTATAAGTCAATTCGCATACCAACTTGAACTCTCCGGCGAAGATCAATATTCCCGGGATTTCTCTGACGATCGGGTGTATTTTGAGTTACCGGCCCGCCGTCCCACGGATCACCTGTTGCCGTCCAAACTAATTGCGGATTGATAGCATCGAACAGGTTTGTCACTTTCAGGAAAAAGGAGAATCGGACAGAGGAAACCTTGAATATCCGTTCAAGACGCATATCGACCTGTGAAGTACCTCCTTTGCGCCCGGAGTTCTTTTCCACGACTAATTGATCTCCTTCTTCTGTTGTTACGGGAGTGTACGGCAAGCCGCTCGCCATTTGCACAACGAAATTGGCGTTGAACCGTTCGAGAGGATAGAACCCAAAGAGAAGGGGACCGAATTTTTCCGGAAATGAAATATTGAGAAGACCCGACATCACATGCCGCCGGTCGAAGTCCAGATAGAAGACACGTTTGGGACGCAGGATTGCATTCGACCCGCGGAAATCAGCATATCCTTCCGTCGGATCCGATTCGTTTCCTTTGGCGATCGAGTACGTATACGTGATGCTGCCGCTAAAGTAACTGCTCATCCGCTTCCGCAGGGTGACATCCACTCCGTTGACTTTGCCATAGTTCGAATTATCGTATATGGTATACTGGAAAGGAAAGATGACATGATACGTACTGCCCACTAAGTTCGTGATATCTTTCATGTAGGCGCCGATTTCGAGAGAATAATCGTCGCTCACTTGCTGCTTGACTCCAAATTCAAACGCCACGGTTCTTTGCGGTTCAATTCCCGGGTTGCCAACGAGGGCAGCGTTGACGGTTGGATCCCGCAATGAATACATCTGTAGATAATCTGCCCGCTGGAAAAAGTGTCCGTAAGAACTGTAAAATACGGTTCGATCTGTAATGGGGAATGCAATACCCAATCGCGGACTAACCTGGACAACCGGATCTGTAGGCACTTCTTGAGTTATGATCCACCGCTTGGTTACATCATCCTGATATCCGGCTGGAGTAGTGACGTCTTTCCATTTTGAATCTTTGACATCCAAATAGTCGACGCGCACGCCTGCATTGATAAGAAATGAACTGAATTCAAGTTTATCCTGCAGATAGAGAGCAACCTCAAGAGGATAACGTTCGAAATTCTCATACGCCCAAAACCCCCCGCTCCACGGTTCCTGATAACTGAGGCGCTTGATATCATAGGTCGTGAGTTCCCCCCCAAGTTTGACAAGATTATAACGATCGACCTGTTGAGTAATGTCCAGTTTCGTGATGAGTGTGCCGACCTTATTCTCCGTGTAGTCCCCTAAATCTCCCCCCTGAATAAATTGATTTCCGGAGTTCTTTACATAGTTCGTCCAAATCAGAGAATCATTTTGGAATATGGCATCCCGGCCCGGAGTAAACAGTCTGAAATGCCGATAATTATAGACAGTATTTAATGTAAACACCGTTTCTGTGGTGGGGAAAAAATTGATCGAAAGATTATCGCGATATGTTTTTTCTTCTCGGCTTGGATATCCCTCGGGAAGATATTTCCATGCATGGGAATACAGTTTATATGCACGCTGGAATCGACGATCGGCGAGACTGAATTTCCAATTGCCTGTTGCATACGTTAGTTTTGCGTTTGTTTCACGTTCCCTATTATACCCCCACGGCATCTGACTCAGCGCATTTTCAACTCGCCCCGCGAGAAAGAATTTCAGATTGGAAAGGAACGGCATCGGACCGCTGAAGTTGACAAACAGTTCACCGCGAAAATTCAAATCATCAATCTCTGTTGAGTCAAGCGATTCCTTTTGATATGCTGAGGGAATATCCAGGATCAATCGTCCCTTGTCATCGATACGCGGCTTGTGGACTCCGTTCGCATCAATCCCCATATAATCAACTGCCAGTGCATCGACAGTATGATATGGCGATGCATTCAATTGCCCGGATTCAAATTCGATACGCCCTGCATATTTGGATCCCCCCTCTTTCGTCACGATGTTGACAACACCGGAAAGCGCCTGACCATACTCCGCACTAAACCCGCCGGTCAGAACCTGCAATTCCTGGATTGCGTACTTGTCAAGCTGGGTCCCCATGCCTCCACCCAGCGGTTCTCGTGTGGGAACTCCATCCACCAGGTACACGACTTCTCCGCTGCGGCCACCGCGTGCATGCATTTCCCCGCTTGCATCAGTTACAAATCCTGCCTGTAAACCGACCACCTGCTGGAAACTGACAACAGGAAGATCAGAGAATGTTTCTGCAGAAATGACAGTCATTTTCGAGGTTTCATCTTTGTTGATCATCGGGCGTTCCGCCACGACCACGACCTCCTGGCCCATCACTGCTACTTCTGTCATTTCGAATTTCAGGTTGGTTGTTAAGTCTGCCTGCACAACCACCGATGTTATAATGTACGGTGAGAAACCAACGATGGATGCGCGAACCTGATACGTCCCGGGCGGTACACTGATAAGTGTGATGCGACCCTCAAAATCCGTCGCACCGCCGATGGATGTCCCTTCTAAAAGAATGTTAACTCCCGGTATGGGTTCTCCGGATTGTTTATCGACTGCCTTACCCACAATCTTGCCTGTCGTACCTGCGAACAGGGGTGCGGAGAGAACTATCAGGAGTGCCAGCGATAACCATCGCGTTGGGAAAAAACTGTTTGGATGCTTCATGCGACCGTCCTGCGATTGAGTGTGAGAGAAACAATACATCCTGCCGGCTGGCCGCTGCCGTGTTCCTCATGCGGATAACAGTAAGCCTGCAGGTGAAGGAGATGTTGCTTTTTTTATTTCATTAAAATCATCCGCCGTGTCTCCACAAACGATCCTGCGTGAATTGTGTAGAAATATATGCCGCTTGGCAATGATGCTGCATCCCATTGCACCTGATAGGCGCCGGGTGCCAGCGTCTCATTGACCAGCATTGTAATTTCACGGCCGAGGAGATCAAACACCTTGAGAGTCACAAATCCCAAATCTCTAATCTCAAATTTCAACGTTGTTGCCGGATTGAACGGATTGGGATAATTTTGGCTAAGAGAATTTTTTGCCGGGAGCTGAGAACCTGGAGCAGCAACGGCTAATGCGGCAGATTCGCCGGCAGTATATGTTGCAAGAGATGATGTGGAAAGAGAAAAAGTATGGTTTGCCGCGTTGACCGCAGAATATTTCGTCCACGTTGCACCGTCCCAACCTCCGCCGACTAAATTCGTCTCAGTGCCCTGGACATCTGATGCTTTATAGGAGAATTCTGCTGTGCAAGAATAACCAGAAATTCCCGACACAGAAATCGTCCAGTAACGTTTGAGGAAATTCTGTGCACTCTGATTTGAAGAATGTTTGGTGTCCACTACCCGCACACCGATCACACCATCGGAATATGTACCGCCAGTCAATGTCAACAATGCAGGGGTAAGGTCAAGGCCACCGGTCGAATCGCCCACGGGAAAGGAAAATGTTCCTGCCGCAGAAAATGCTTTCTTGAATTCTCCGGTCCCATTCGTTACTACGAGTGCAGTATCAGCAGGTATGCCGGTGACAGTTGCCCCGCCCGCAAGCTTGAGAGAATTATTCCCTAAATATAATGCGCCCCGTGAAAGTTCCAGCGCTGTATTAATCGTAATATCTTTAGAGAGTGTCACACCCATGGGAGTCGACATGGTAAACGTTCCAATCGCCGTCGTTGACGATGGGACTTCATTATCCGTTATGTCCATCACCACATTCGATGTGTATTTAAGATTGACCATCCCGGCAAAGGCTGGTGCTGCGCTCAACGTACCGCGTGCTCGTGAAATTGTCGCACCGTTTGCTAATGTTAACATTTTATCATCAGAAGAACCATTGTTATCAAAACTGCCTAATGTCAGCGTTAATATCCCTTCAATGGTTCTATTCTCATGCAGCGTTACACCGGCCCCGTTGTACACGGTAACATTCAGCGGCCCCCCCGATGATGGCCATTCTGCATCTGTTGTAGTCTGTGCTATTGTCTGGCCCGAGGTACCGTATTGGAGCGATGCAGATGGTCCATATGTGAACGTGTAGATATCTAATGCTAAACTGGCGCTGTCAAGAATAGACAGTGTTCCGTTGACTGTTATGGCTCCTCCTAAAGTTTTTGTTCCACCCCCTGATAATTCCAGGTTTTGATACGTTCTCGACACAATTCCGGTTTGCGGTAAGGAATACGAATATCTAACGGTTCCGCCATTATCAGTGAAATTCGTTGGGAATGTGATCGGGGAACCTGTTGTAATATTCACGAAACCTCCGGCTTCCAGGACCAGACTCGCATTTGCATTGTCCCAGATCCTTGTACCAGTTGAGGAATATCGAAGTGTTCCACCGCTCTTAATCGTCACGACTCCGGATGCAAAATAATAATTAGAAGTATTCGTTCCCCACCCCGACATCAACCGCAAGGTTCCACCGTTTTCAACATCAACTCCTCCGAGATTGATTTTTGAAGTGCTCGTTGTGACAATCTCAGCAGTTCCATAGACAGTCATTTTTCCAATAGCATTATAGGAAGCTTGTGGATTCGTTGTGCCCGAGTTGATCTGGGTAGCTCCGGCAACGATACTCAAAGTTCCTCCGCTCTGAACAGTAATGGTCGGTGTTGTTGCTGTTCCCGCCAGATCCCGGCAAAAGACATCATCGGTGCTGTCAATTTGAAAGGTACCGTTAATAATCTCGAGACTTGTACCAAGAATGAATTTCATATTATTGCGGGAAGTCTTCACTTTCCCGGCGCTTTTATCGACTTGCACCTCCATAAACACGGCGACATAGGGTGAAACCGAGGCCCATCCACTTAAAGTCTGTATCGGTGCAGAACCGGTAAACTTGAGCTTTGCTCCTGCAGGCCAGGCAGAGAACGGAACATGCGATACGGAAAAGTTTGTGAAATCGCCGTTCACACTCAACACGCTCGACGCAGAACCCATGGCTAATTGCGCCGCCGCATCTCCGAATGAAATATTATTACAGACCGCCTTGGCATCGTCAATGGTGATAACATGTCCGGCACCGATAAGAACATCATCGGCAGCTGTTGGAAGTACACCGCCAATCCAGGTTGACGTGGAACTCCAATTCCCCGAACCGGTTGTGGTGAGTTGACTGAAGGAACTCACGGTCAGGATACAGAGAGTTGCTGTAACGAAAAACAAGGTCCCAAGATTTTTCATGTTCATTTATCCTCTTTGAAAAATGAAGTGTATATCACAGTGCTTTGCATAAGAACTTCTACGTTTGCCGTAAGACAATTCCCTCGGCTGAAATTGCCGGCGCGTCACATCTTATGGGTGAACGAACCCATAGTTCTTCAGAAATTCCATAACAACGTCTTCGAAAGCTTCTGCAAACTTTTTCCTCTGTTCAGCGGTTTCCCGCACGCTCATCGGCGTTTCTACCTGTATGCCGCACATCCTACCGCCGGAAAACGAACTATGGCGTTCCAAATTGTATCCACCGCTGAAATATTGTTTCCCGGTGGGCGCCGGCCTGCAGTTGCTCGGCACTGAAGCGTACCCATGCTTTTCGAGCAATGCACCAAAACTTTCATTCCCCCGAATGCATGCAGAAAGAGATGCTGTTCCCTTATCGATCAGCTGACCGACACTCGTCTCAGAAGGCTGGACGGTGCTATCGAGCCGTTGATCGGAGAGGAAGAGCTGTCCGGCAACCAGGAGATAACCAAGTTCAGTGAATTGTTGATTGTGCCTGTGTCCGTGCAAGTCGATGTACAGCCCCCTGCCGTATGTTGCTGTGACCTCTTTCGAGGCGTCCTCAATGAATTGATGAAATTCTTCCCATGACTGCAAAGCATGGAGATCATCCCCCGCGGCATCTGACGGTTCACGATTGGCATCAAGCTTGTTTCGATGAAGACGGTTGATAATGACATGGGGAGTTCTTCCGCTCTTGCGGCGAAACGCGTCGATGATATCCCGGGCAAGTTCCTGCGAGAGTACATCATATCTTCCGTGGGTGCCCAGTTCACGGTCCGGAATTTCCGAGGGTTCCAGGTGTCCGCCATGCGGCACCGAAATAACGACCGGAAGATCTCCTGCAAGATATTCGATATAGTCCGACGTGCCGAAGTAGGTTTGCCCCGCAACAAATGCCGGCCGACCTTTTTCGTTTGCAGTGCACGCAGCTGTCTGAGGCTGGGAAGCAGCCAATCGTGTGAAATCTGTAGAGAGAAGAATCAGAAGCAAAAGAGAGAAACAACTGTTCATAATACGTTATTCTCAATCGCTGATGGTGTGTAAAATTCTTAGTACCGCTTCGCAAGCCATTGAACGGATCGAGCAACCATCCCGCGCAGGTGTTCAGATTTTTCGGGATGAGGACTCAGCGCAAAGACGCGTCCGTTGCCGTACTCCACCTGTGCGATTGCGGTTTTCCCGAACATAATTCCAAACGGTGCATTATTTTTTGCAATCTCCGTGTCGAAGGTTGCCAATTCGACGTAAGGCGGGAGTGAATCGACACCTGCCGCTGCCATCAGAGGTCCTTGTGCATAATTGAGTGTCAGGGTGTCCGTTGTGAGACCAAAGAATTTCTTTCCTTGTTCCGTGAAACGAATCACGACATCTCCTTTGCCCCGGTTCCAGTGCGCGCGGTCGATCACTTTTGAATTCAGGATATGGAGCGACCAATCATACTCTGCAGTGGCGAGATAAGCACCGGCACAGATCCCGAGATAGCCGCCTCCCCGCCGCACAAATTGTCGGATGGAATCGACTCCACTCGGTTCGAGGTTCTTCGCCTGTTTGGATCCGCTTCCGCCCGGCTGCACAACAACATCGAACTTATTCAGGCTGCCGTCGCGTATATCTTTCGCATTCACCCGTGTCGTCGTGAACTGCAATGTATCAGCGAGAGACATTTCGACATTGGCCGGACCCTGGTCACTGCCGCCATTATCGTCATAGACAGCAACCCGGATAGGTAAGGACTGTGAGAAAGACAACGCAGATATCAAAACGATAGCTTTGAAAAGTGTTATCAATCTTCCCACAGATCTTCCTTTATGATTCTCTCAATGAAATTCTCGTGCCTTTGATGAATTATTGTACAGAAAGACCCCATTCTACCTTCTCAATATTTATGCCTGAATATTTCCTCCATTCTCTGTCTATTTCAGGGAATTTTATTATACTTGAGTTAAAAACGCACGAGATCTTTTGTGACTAATCAGCCCACCATGTCTGGATTTCATCGTTTTTCGCTATTTTATAGGTGTATTCGATGGTACGAGTTTCGCTTTTGCAGGTATGTGCAATTCTCGGTATTATCCTTACCATAGTATACTTAGGTTATGAATCGCGAAAACATCGAAAATGGGAAAGTGAACAAGTGAGGTCTTCTCTTCGTTCAAAAACGACGGCTGCGGTCATTATTATTGCAGCCATTATTGGTCTCGCCTCTATTATTACTAGTTACATGCTTGATCGATGGACTCAAGAAATCGTCGCTACTAATGCGGACATGACAAAGATAACTGTCCATAACCTTACGCTGACCTCAGAACACACTTTAGACAGTCTTTGGCAAGCCGGCTTCTTTCTCAAGAAGTCTTTCAGCAGCCGGGAAATAAAGGATCTCGATTCACTTCTTTCAAAACTTGTTGCTCCTCAGGCGATAACAATTATTGGTATGGAAGGAGGGTTTTACCTTTCTCATCTTAAGGAATTAGTGGGCTATTCATGGCCCACGTGCCCGCCCCCGCCCCCTGCTTATGGTCCGGCACCCCGTTCATACAATATCATCTTGAGACAGGCCGAACGTACAGTGCGGGAGAATCGTCCCTTGCTGGAATTGCACCAATTTGACGTCGCCACATTTCCTCTCGCACTTGAACCCGTGAATTTACATGGCACCACCGTTGGTGCAGTATGGGCACGCATCCATGTAGAACGCGAATTACCTTCCAGTCGTATCGCACGATGGCTGAGTGTTGCTGTGGGAGTTATATTTCTTGTCTTGCTGATTGTGTTCTTTATGTCACTCCGTATGCGTATCCGTGTCGCGGAAATACGTCGAGGACTTGATCATCTACACAAGGATACATTCTTCCGGCTTCCTGTTCAAAAAGGAATTTTTGGAGACATCAGCAGTTCCATTAATTCATTGGTGGAAGTCCAACTCCGCGAACAGGAACGCCGAGAACAGCTCGAGCGCGACCTTCATCAACAGGATAAGCTGGCCACATTAGGAAGGCTAGTCGCAGGTGTGGCCCATGAAGTGAAAACACCTCTCGCGAATATGAAGACCCGCATTCAGATGTGGCAGCGCCGCAGACGGAAGATGTCTTCTGACAACGACACCGCTGGAGCTATCTCCGAAGAATCCATGAATATCGTTGTGGATGAGATCGATCGGTTATCCGACCTCGTGAAACGACTGCTCGTCTTTTCCAAACCGGTGACAGGACGCCGTCAGCCTGCAGATATAAATGGACTTCTCCTCCATGGACTCTCTATTCTTCAACCGGATGCTGAAGTCAAAAGAATAAAAGTAAAAACGATCTTAGAGGATGCACTTCCTTCCGTGAAGTTGGACGTGCAGGCCATGGAGCAGGTAGTCCTCAACATCCATATGAACGCTCTGGAAGCAACACCTGAAGACGGAACAATTGTTGTCCGCACATCGCTGCAGAAAGATCAACCAGCAGTCGTTATCACGGTGGAGGATTCAGGTCCGGGGATTCCCCAAGATATGCTCGAAAAAATCTTTGAGCCATTTTTCACAACAAAAGAACAGGGATCCGGATTGGGTCTTTCTATCTCGTATGAAATTGTGCGCGCCCACGGCGGCATCATCGAGTTTGGACGCTCTGACAGCGGTGGTGCCCTCTGCCGGATAATCCTCCCCCTGAACCAAAAAGGGAAACCCAAGAATGAAGAATAAAACGATTCTCATTGCCGACGACGAAGCGATCATGCGGAAGAACCTGAAAGAGGTTCTCTCGGAAGAAGGCTTCCAGTTGGTCGAAGCCACCGATGGCAGAGACGCAGTAACAAAAGCATGCACGCTTATCCCCCCTGTTATGCTGCTGGATATCAATATGCCTGTCCTCGACGGGCTGTCCGCACTCCGCGAGATTAAGAAAGAGGCTCCGCAGATATCTGTCATCATGTTCACTGCCTATGGTACCAGTGAACGGGCTATTGAAGCGATGAAGATCGGAGCGTTTGACTATCTCGAGAAACCTTTTGACCTTGATGAACTCCTGATTATTATCCGGCGCGCATTCAGTCATAACGATCTCCTCATTGAATTACAGGAACTCCGCTCGCAAGTGTCGCACAAGACCGCCTCATCACCTCATGAGGAGCTCATCGGGGCAAACCCTGCAATGCAGGAGATCTTCAAAATGATCGGACGCGTCGCACCCACGGACACACCCGTCTTGATCGAAGGGGAAAGCGGCACGGGTAAAGAGCTGATCGCAGATGCCATCCAGCGCCATTCAAAACGCAAGGATGCACCGTTTATCAAAGTGAATTGCGGGGCATTGACGGAAACGCTGCTCGAAAGTGAAATCTTCGGTCACGAAAAAGGCTCATTTACCGGAGCAATCTCTCAGCGCCCGGGAAGATTTGAACTCGCCGATGGGGGGACAATTTTCCTCGACGAAATCAACAACATGCCGCCATCCCTGCAAATGAAACTCCTCCGCGTCTTGCAGCATAAAACCTTCGAACGCGTGGGAGGGAAACAAACCATCACCGTCGATGTGCGCGTCATTGCAGCCTCGAACAAAGACCTGGCCCGCGAGATTAAGGCAGGACATTTCCGTGACGATCTTCTCTACCGGTTAAACGTCATCCATATGAAAATCCCGCCGCTGCGGGAACGTCCTCAAGATATTCCCGTCATGGTTGAGCATTTCATCAGGAGACATAGTCTCGGAAAATCTGTCGTCGTTTCGCCGAAGGTCATGGAAAAATTCAGATATTATTCGTGGCCCGGGAATGTCCGGGAACTGGAAAATGTTATTCAGCGGGCAATTGTCATTTCTGAAGGTGATATTATCACCCTCGATCATCTGCCTCTTTCGCTGCGAGCGGAAGCTGATTTACTTCCCAAAGAACTTTTATGGCAGGAGGGTGTTCCTTTCAAAAAGATTATCGAAGATGTAGAAAAACATCTCATCCTCCGTGCACTCAATCAAACCCGCTGGAACCGGACAAAAACAGCTGAATTGCTGCACATTCACCGGCGCCTTCTTTTTTCTAAAATCAAAGAGTATCACCTGGAACAAGGCGGATCGTCGCAAGAATACAAGAAAAAATAGTCCGCAGACGATTTCCCCTACCTGTTCAGCTGCTCATCATATTCATAACAACGAGACATCAAAAAAGGGACTGTCATAACTGACAATCCCTTTTCCCCTACACTACTCCTCTGATAAAATCCGGATCTATTTCCCTTGCATAGTCCACGCTTTCTCGACCACCGGTTTTATAAGAGCAGTAAACTCCGCATATGCCGGTTCCCTGAAATGCAGTTGATCTTCTTTATAGAGCTCATACCGCGGTTCCCCGTTCTTGTCAAAAAGAATTGGATTCACCTCAATAAAATTTCGGTTCTTGATCTGCTCACAGTATTCTTTGACAAGAGCATTCGTCGAATCGACGAAATTCCACTTTGCCTTCTTTTGCGGGGCACGGTTTATAGAAACATAAAATATTTGTGTGGAAGGCAAAGAATCACCGACTCTGTCACAAAACAGCTTGAACCGGTGGAATATGTCCTGGGGTTTTTCCGAAGCCTTAATATCATTGCTCCCGCAATAATAAACAATAATTCTTGGTTTGTACGGAAGAACAATTTTGTCCATGGAGTTGAGAACATCAGCCGTCCTGGATCCTCCAAAGGCTCTATTAAATACAGGTAAAGGTGCCATCTGTTCTTTGAGATGGGTCCATAATCTGAAGATACTGCTTCCGATAAACAGAATGGCTCCCTGTGGCGGCGGAGTAAGTGAATCCTCCTTGAGAAACGCATCAATTTCAGATTGAAAACGAACCGATGATTGTCGAGAAGTGCTGTCTTGGGCATGCGTTATCTGTCGCATACCTTCGCCGGAAAACAACAGGATCAAAGAAAAGAGAATGAACCGATGTACTATTGTCATAAAAGGGGCACCATGTTATATTCTCCCAAGAATTTTATCCATTGCCCAGCTTGCCATCGCGCCGGTTTCCCCCGTACTCGGACATTTACCTTTTCCTAAAAGTTCATCGACGACGGTTTGGATCAGAGGCTGCTGAACATGCTCCGGATTGGGAATCGAGATTTCTTCCATTGCACTGCCAACCTTAATCCGAATGAGACTATCTGAAAAGGTTGAATACAAGATCGTTCCTTTTGTGCCGACGATTTCTGTTTGATCGAAAGGTTCAGCGGCGCAAAAATCCCAGACCCCCGATCCATGAACTCCTTGATCAAATTGCATCAATGCGGAGACACTATCTTCTGCTGCATACAGCTTGCCTTGGTTTGCAGAATATCCCTGAGCCGATTTCATCGGACCCAAAAAATAGTTCAGCAGGTCAATCATATGAGAACCCATATCGAAGAAATACCCCGCACCGGCAATCGCTGGATTCGTCCGCCAATGCTGGTTGCCCTCAACATCTTCCGGCAGCGGAGGACGCTCGTAGCGAACGTGTACACGCCGGATATCTCCGAGGACTTCTTCTTCCAGAAGTGATCGTATTTTCAAAAAACGGGGCTGAGCTCTTCTATAATAGGCGACGAAGAGAGGAACGGAGGCCTGCTTGCATACCTCGATCATCTCGCAGCATTCGGCATAGCTCATAGCCATCGGTTTTTCGACGTAAACCGGTTTTTTTGCCTTAGCCGCATCTAACGTATATTCTTTATGCGATGAAGGGGGTGTTGCAATATAGACAGCATCGACGTGAGTGTCATGAATAAGGGCTTCTGCGTCATCGTACCATACGGGCACGTGATGCCGAAGCGCATAGTCCTTTGCGAGATCGCCGTTCCGCCGCATGACTGCTGCGAGTTCCGATCCTCGTGCTTTCTGAAATCCCGGACCGCTTTTCACTTCGGTAACATCGCCGCATCCAATTATACCCCAACGAATCGTTTTCATCGCTTTTCTCGTTTCTTAAAGAGCTTGAATTTCTTCCCAGATCACCTTATCGATCGGAATGCCAAGTTCCAGATTTTCCTTTCTCGTCAACAGTACTCTTTCTCCGGGGTAAAGGATCTTTTCTCCTTCTGATGCGGGAACCGAGCGATGAAGATCTTCAATAATCGAATTCACAACGTGTGCAATACGTTGATGGTTACTGAGCCGGGAAACATCTATGGCAATAAATACTTGAGAGAGAGAGGACTCCATTCCATGTTTAAGAACTTCTGCCGTAGAAGTGCCGCCAGACAACACTGTCGATAGAATGTCCAATAACAACGCCAATCCGGATCCTTTCCAGAATCCCATTGGCAGGGCGCGCGTTGACTCCAGGATCGCCGATGGGTCCTTCGTTAATTGACCGGTACTGTCATATCCCCCTGGTACAGGAAGCTGCTTTCCCCGCAATTGGTATAACTCCATCGTTCCATAGGAGAACTGAGACATCGCCATATCAAGCACGATCGCTTCTCCCTTGTACGGCACACCAACAACAAAAGGATTATTTCCAAGATGACAATCTTGTGCACCCCAGGCAGGCATGTTCGCCATGGTGTTCGTCCAACCAAGAAAGATGCATCCCGCTTTTGCAGCTCTCCATGCATAAGTGCCACCTCGCATCCAATGGTTGGTATGAGCAAGAGCAACACATCCGATACCTGATTCTCTGGAAAGCACAACCGCACGATCGGTGCTGAAGAGGGCATTCAGAATTCCAGGACCCAAATGCCCATCCCATTGTTCCAGAGCATGTGTTCGATGCTTCAATTCCGGTTCTGCATGGACATCAATGACACCTTTTTTAATGTACCGAACAAATCGCGGAAACCGATTCACACCATGGGTATACACGCCGTCGAGGCTGTTCTCGGTAAATACTTGCGCACACAATTTTGCCTTCCCGGAATCGAATCCTAATTTCAGGAGAACCCGAGAAAATTCGTTTTCCAGAACTTGAGAGGAAATGCGAACAATAGTTTGTGTCTTGGGAGGATTGGTATTCATGAAGAACGAGATGATCCGGTTGCTATGAGCAATACTTCCCCTGATGCAAAGGATACCAAGCAATATAGAATTCTTGATATGCCGTCAATTCACAAAACAAAAAAACGGAATCCCCGTTCTCTAGGGATCATAGTACTGGACAGTGAAATTCTTTTTACCGAAGGATTCCGTCCTCGGCATGGAATTAGATTTTTATTTCCCACCCTTTTTCATATTCGCGTGTCCAGCATTCCATTGCTTTTGGATCATCAAGAATGTGCCCGTTCTTCTTGTCCAAATTCAAAGTGCGATTGAATTTCCAGGCTATATTGGAAAGATGCAGCATGGTCACGCTGATATTTCCCTCTTCTACAGGAGAACGTAGTTTCTCACCTTCCCGGATTGCGTTTGCAAAATTCCGGAAATGTTCGTCAGTCATAGAATCCATACTCAGAAGATCCTGTGAAGTATTTTTATTCCCTATAGAGTATTCGTTGATCAGTTTATCATTCAGGCTAAATACCTGATACCCATCTCGATCGATTAAAACGGTACCTTTGGTCCCGTGGATCGTTGAACCTCGGCCCCTTCCATAATACTCTTTTCCCTGGCAACTCATGCCCTCCCATGTGATCATGGAATCATCGTACTCAAAACTTGTCACCAGCGTATCGTAAAACTCCCAATCATCTTTAAAATGATATCGTCCCCCCGAGGCTGTCACCCGGTTGGGGAAATCGACACCAAGCGCCCACCTGCAGATGTCCACTTCATGAGTGCCGTTATTCAGGGTCTCGCCAGTCCCCCAATTCCAGAACCAATGCCAGTTGTAGGGGTGAACATTATCTTTATAGGGCCTTCTCGGTGCCGGGCCCTGCCATAATTCCCAATCAAGATGTTCAGGAACAGGAACGATTGTGCCGACACCGATAGATTTTCTCGTGTTGCTGTACCACGCTTTCCCAAAATACGGTCTGCCGATTAGTCCTTCTTTAATCTTCTTGATAATGTCGATTGTATGTGCTGATGAGCGCTGCTGATTTCCCATCTGCACGAGCTTACCGTATTTTTTTTGAGCCAAGACCAGCAATTCTCCTTCATGCGGATTATGGCTGCACGGCTTTTCTACATAGACATGCTTGCCGGCTTGGAGTCCCATAATGGCCATGGGGGCATGCCAATGTTCCGGTGTAGCGATGGTAATCGCGTCTACCTCTTTCAATTCAAGAAGCTTCCTAAAATCTTTCTCCTGCACAGGATCCTGATTGAACGATTTTTTCACTTTTAAGGCAAACTTATTCATGATTTTGCTGTCGACATCACAAACGTGCGATATCGATGCGCCTTTGACTGCTCGGATACTTGCTAAATGAGCGTTTGCACGTCCATTCAACCCAAGAACTGCAAAATTCAGCCGGTCATTAGATCCCAGGATACGGGAATAACTTTTTGCATTCATTCCCATCGACAGGCCGGCAGAACCCAGTGCCATGGTTTTTAAAAATTCGCGCCGTGATTTCATTCGTCATCCATTCTGTGAGTGATCATGCTGCAAGGACACCACGGACGTAGCCGACCGATTCTGCTACACCGGGTAAAGGATCTTTCGGGTCCTTTTCAAATTCGAAATGAAGCGTATGAGCGTACTGTAACTTAACAACGGTCCGCAGGAACTTTGGAATATCGATCACTCCACGACCTATCTCAACGGTCTTCCCTTTTGCTTCGGCATAATCGACATCTTTTATATGAATGTCAAAAACCCGATCGAAAAATCGTTCCACCTCAACTGAAGGATCAAGTCCCAGCCGTTGAGTATGACCCATGTCGATGCATAATCCCATGCGCTTATCCATCTTCGCGATGAGGTTATAGGCACTTTCCGGGCTTGGGTACCGTTCATCCGTCGGACCATGATTGTGAATCGCCAATGTAATATCCGTCTCCTTGACGACACGCTCTGCAACATCGATGAGTGATTGATCCGGCGCTCCAACAATCATCTTCAATCCTGCCAACTTCGCATATGCAAATGCTTGCTTAATTTCCTCTTCGGTCTTCATATAAACAACTCCCACCGAATCAAGTTGCAATCCGGCATTGTTGATCTTCTCAAGAGAAGCGTTGATTTCCTTCTCCGTGCTCTTGAGAGGCAAATGGACATCCTTGAGTGTGAGTTTTTTGATCCCGAGACGCTTCGTCATTTCGATCGTTTGATCGAGTGAAAAGGCTCGAAATGTATAGGAAGCGATTCCGAGATTAAAGGGGACCGCCGTTCTCTCTTTTTTTTGTGATTCAATCGCCGAATGAGCGGCCGACGATGGGAGAGTGCTCGCTACAGCTGCGAAGCCTGCCGCTTTTATAAAGTCACGTCTGGATTCATTCATAATGTTTTTCCCCGTAAGAGATTTATAATTGTTTGATTTTCAAGTTGCGATAGTAGACCACGCTGCCATGTTCCTGTAAAAGGATATGCCCTCGTTCGAGAGCACCAAACCATGGAAGGTCTTTGAATTTACTCTCTTCTTTATGCTCAAGAAATTCTTTACTCCCGAGCTCATACTCAAGAACCTTTTCACCGTTCAACCAATGCTCGACGTGTTTCCCAAGGACAACAATACGTGCTGTGTTCCATTCACCTACAGGATTGACATGCTTATTCGTCGCAGGGATCAAATCATAGAGAGAGGCCAGTGCGCGGTTTCCATTGATCCCTAACTTTGCATCAGGGTGGGTCGAATCGTCAAGAATTTGATACTCAAGTCCTTTTGCAGAACCGGGAGTTCTCGGCTGGTGCTCTATCACAAAATATTTGATACCGCTATTAGCATTGACCGTGACCTTAAAATCGACACGGACATCAAAATTCGAGTATTCTTCTCTCGTGACAATATCACCGCCGGCGGCGGATTCCCCTCCACCGAATGCTTGAACGATCAGCATCCCATCCTGGACCTTCCATCCTTGTGCAGGAAGTGAATCCATGTATGCTCCGCGCCAGCCGTTCATCGTTCTTCCGTCAAAAAGGAGTTTCCAGCCTTGCTTGACTTCCGCTTCCGATAGGACGTTTGGAGAGACATTCAAGCTTTTTGTTGCCTGAGCCAAGCTCGTCTCTGCTATGACGATAAGTGTTAAGGGAATAAGAAAAATAAAAACCGACGATCGTACCATGATGTTAGGACTGCTCCTATGGAATAGTTGGATCTTTCGACCTTTTACTCCGACTTCTATATACGAAAAAAGACCGACACAATGTAATCACACTTGCTTATGTAAGCAAGAAAGAAACAGTAATCTACAGGTATATTAACGGGTAAAACACCTCTGTGAGGTGTAATCTGGACGATTGCCAAAATAATCGTCTCTGTTCGATTCTGAATAAGGTTAATGATTTCATTGATTTTCAGTCCAGACTTTTGCATCTTAGACATAGGTTTTAATATCTATTGAAAAAGGAACAGCGAGATGACAACGGTAGAAAGTGTCTTACAGATAAAAGGGCATGAAATCTATTCTATTGCATCCAAAGCGATGGTGATTGATGCTCTCAGACTGATGGCCGAAAAGAATGTCGGTGCTCTCCTCGTGATGGAAGGAAGCACCCTTGCAGGAATTTTCTCGGAGCGGGATTACGCGAGGAAAATCGTTTTGAAAGGAGAATCCTCCCAGACGACTGCTATAAAAGATGTTATGACATCGATCGTTGTCTCCATACGTCCCGAGCAATCCATTGATGAGTGTATGGCTCTTATGACAAGCAAACATGTACGCCATTTGCCGGTTTTAGACCATGAGAAACTACTTGGTATGATTTCCATTGGAGACGTGGTGAAAGCAATCATCGCCGAGCATGAATTTACCATCAAACAACTGGAAAATTATATTACAGGTACCCGCTAACAAGGTCATCCTCTCACCTATCCCCCTGCTTGCTACTTTGGTACAGCGTCAGTCATCACGACAATCATACTTTCCTGTATGAGTGTCTCGCTTGTCTGCATTATAAGGATTACCGAACAAGATAATCCTTCATCCAGTATTTTCCGGAGGGGAAGCTTCATGCACTCGTGATATTGGTGCACCATCTCTCATGATCTCTTTTCGCATTCGCTGGTACACTTCTATGGCAATAATAATTCCCAGCACCATGAGCACAGCTGTGAGAATGGATAGTATCATATTCCCTTCCGGAATATACTGCCAGAGCAATTGGTAGATGAGCGCCCCCTCCGTCGTCACAAGCATAAAAACACCAGGGATAAGTGTGTATCGCGTGCTTTTTTTATATCCAAAAACATATGCGGAAACAACCAGGAGGGAGAGAGCTGCGATCAATTGATTCGCTGCACCGAAGACTGGCCAAAGGATACGCCAACTATTGCCCATGGTCAGGAAATACGCAATCACGAGGCCGGCTCCAGTTGATAGGTACATATTCTTGAGAAACGGTACCTTTTGTCCAATTGTTTCTGAAAGGACGTACCGGGAAAGTCGCGAACATGTATCGAGCGTTGTGAGGATAAATGCATTCAGCATAAGCACTCCAAAGGCAATGCCATATTGAATTGGGACGCCGATACTCTCCATCGCTTTCCCTAATGCTGTTCCAAAGGTAATGTTGACTCCCTGTTGTCGAAGCAGGTCACCATAGATATAACCGGCAAGTTCGGGAAGTGGTGCCTCTCTCCAGAACAAAACGCTGGAGATAAGTAAAATCACCACCATCGCAAGGAATGCTTCTGTCAACATTCCTCCGAATGCCACGATTCTTCCATCCGATTCGCGCCGCAATTGTTTGGCGGAAGTTCCGCTCGCTACCACCGAGTGGAAACCCGATACTGCTCCGCATGCAACGGTAATAAAGAGCATCGGCCAGAGAGGCACATGGCTGCTTGTTTCACTGAGAAATGCCGGACCGTTTATTGAAGGCTGCAGGACCAGGAGCGACACGAATGCTAAGGCCAATCCGCTTATCAGGATGTACATCGAGAGATAATCTCGCGGCTGCAGCAACATCCATACCGGGATCGTCGAGGCAACGAAAGAATAGAGTAAGACGACGATCAGCCAAAACTCGAAACTTGCTTGAATGGGAAAGTAACTGCCGAGAATGATCAATCCAATAATTACAATGATCGCACTTATCGTCCCAACCCAAAGATTGAGATTCCGGCGGAACACCAGAAACCCGAAAATCAACGCGAGTACGATCAGTCCAAACGTAGGAAGAACGATTGCCGGTTTTTCGACCAGCGTCTGAGCCGTAAGCACGGAAAAAACAGCGATCACCAGCACGAGCGCCAGCCAGAGGAAAATGGAGAAAATCCAGCGGGCTCTCTTGGAAACATATGTCTGGGCAAGCACAGCAATAGAGACACCTCTGTTTCTCACGGAGACCATCAACGAAACATAGTCATGTACTGCACCGATGAAAACAGAACCTAAGAGCACCCACAGGATCGCCGGCAGCCATCCAAAAAGTGAATACGCTAACATCGGTCCAACAATAGGTCCGGCTCCAGCAATAGATGAGAAGTGATGGCCGAATAATATAGCAGGGTTGGATGGAACATAATCGACATTATCGCGTTGAGCTTCTGCAGGTGTTGATAGTGTATCATCAGCGGAGATAAGTCTCCGCTCGATGATACCACCGTACCATTTATACATGACGATAAACCAAACAGCCCCCAGAATTCCGAATACTGCGGCATTGAACATAGTATCTGCTCTCGAGTTATTATTTTGTTAGACCGGTGGATCCTAAAATATTATCGCGAAAATAATGTCTGATCATTGTCTCCTTTCCTTCACTCCTGTTGAGGAGATCAGAGGGATCACATTCCATACCTTAGCTCGTGACATGCTTCTATGACAAATTTCCCACGTTCAACTGTTCTGTAAGTCTTTCATCTCGTCGAAAAAACCAATGTTCGCCGGTAAAAGAAAAATGAAAAGAATCATGGTAAACTTATGAACCACAAATACTTAAAATACATCCCGAATATGGCGAATGTCAGGACTCTTTTCATGGTATTCAATCGCCACCACATCAAACCGGCATGGGCGATTGTCGATGTCATGTTCAAAGAGGTAACCATCGGCAACGGCATACACTTGTTCCTGCTTCTCTTCAGTGACTGCATCTTCCGGAGCACCAAAAACTGTGGACCGGCGCGCTTTCACTTCCACAAACACGAGTTCATTCCCTTCTTCTGCTATGATATCAATTTCTCCCCGTTCGAATCTATAGTTACGCTCGAGAATCCTGAACCCTTGTTGTTCAAGATACTGCGCTGCCAGATCTTCTCCAAGCTGCCCCTGTCTGCGACGATTGATACTCGACATATGAAATCCATGAAATCTGCTTTTGGAACGCTAGTCAAAAACTGTGTTCAGGCTTTGCCTTCCTTAGAAACAACACACTGTCTGCGAAAAAGGTTTTAACAGTTATGGGCTTTTTCTGAACTCGCTGCATCGATGGTTTGCCCGTCCCTCTGCTGTTGTATTGTTGGAAGGGGGATTGTTCGAACCCACACCATAGGGAGCTCGAGACGGACGTTCATAGTCCATACCCCTCTTGAAGGATGACTGGATGGAACGATTTACGATGGATTGCACACGGTCCATACTTCCGGATGGCATCGATGTGCTTCCGCGTCCCATAGCCCTTATGCTGGGCAAACCCGTACTGCGGGAAGCACATATCCAGTTCGCACATCATCCGGTCGCGTGTCACTTTGGCAATAATGGATGCAGCAGCGATGGTGAACGATTTCGCATCCCCGTCGACGATCGTCTGGAACCGCAGCGTCTCATGCCTGAATGACTTTCCGTCAATGAGGGCATACTCCGGAATAAAAGAAAGAGCCTCCAGTGCCTTCCGCATGGCAAGGATAGTGGCTTGCAGAATGTTGATACGGTCAATAATCTCGTGTTCAACGATCCCGACACCGATACTGGAGGCTTTCTCAGAAATCGATGCAAATAAATTTTCCCGTTTCGCTGCAGAAAGCTTCTTGGAGTCATCCACTCCCGCGAGAAAAAGCTCCTGTGGGAATATGACTGCCGCAGCAACGACCGGTCCCGCGAGAGGACCGCGTCCGGCTTCATCGACACCGGCTACGCACCCGAACCCTTGCGTCCAGAGCGTGCGTTCAAAATCAAGATTGACCTCAGAATGTTTCATCGCTCAGATCGAACCAACAAGAATGGCCGTTAGACCAATGACCATGCTAATTTTCAAAAGAGTGCTTACCCGTTTCATCTGGCGGCGTGAAAAATCATACCACATCATCATAAGAGAAGCAACCAAAAAAACATCTGCAAGGGATACAATATAGAGGAACGAAATCTTGTAGACCGAAAAACGAACTGAAAGCAGTGTTGTGCCGATCAGAAGCAAAAGTGAAACAGTTGCCGCAATCACTGCCGGTCTCACACCGTATATGACGGGCAAGGTGGCCGCCCGCTGTTGTCGGTCTCCTTCGACATCTTCAATGTCTTTGACGAGCTCGCGTGCGAGGTTCGCAAGAAAGGCAAACAATGCCGGTACGATAGCCCGGTCGATATTCCCGACGACGATCCCTCCGTATATAAAAGCCATGCCGGTCATCAGTCCGACAACCATGTTGCCGGCAAGGACTGTCCTTTTCAAACGTGCGGAGTAATAGTAGAGAAGGAAGACTGCAAGCACAACGATCAGGAATGCAAGATAATTCATGAAAACATTCAGACCGAGAGCAATCAGGGATGCGATGAACCACATCCTTTGGGCATCGCGTACCGTCAATGCGCCGCGCGGCAAGGGGCGATCAGGACGATTAATCCGATCGATGTCGATGTCGAAAGAATCGTTGATCGCATTTGCACCTATCGTGACGAGCGCTCCGGTCAGTGCAGCCAGAAGAATATTCATCCAGCCATCCGCTGTTCCCCCGGCAATCCAGCATGCAAGAGGGATGGACACCAGTGTGATGAACACATTGACGGGACGGCTTAACTGAAGATATGCTTGGAATGTATTAGAACTCATTGATCAAACGAATGTGGATTTTTGAAGTACTGAATGTATCACCTTCTCCAAAGGCGAAACTCACGCCGATGAGTCCGAGCGAGGAATCCATCCTCACTCCGATCCCGTATCCTATTTTACTCTGCTCCGCCGCAGTCATACCGAGGGAAGCTATTCCGGGTTGGACAATATAGCCGATATCTATAAAGCCATAGAAGTACGATCGCGGTGCAACAAGAAATCGGTACTCGAGGTTCGTCCATACTAATCGCGAACCAAGGAACTGCCCTTCACGATATCCACGCAGCGTAGAAGCCCCGCCCAGTCTGAACATATCACTGAGGTCAATTGCGCTGCTGCTGAAATCCCGGAAATGCAATTCTGATGCAAGAACCTGACGAAGAAATAGTGAAAGATAATAGGAGAGATCGAACACGAGACGCCGCGTCGTACTGTGCGATTCTACGGGGAAAGGACCGGAAAGCGTTGTCTGTTTTGAACCCGTGAGATATTCCGTGGAATAGAATACCCCCTGTGCCGGTGTCGTGGGATTGTCCCGCGAATCATACCGGATTGAAACACCAAAGCCGGTCGATTTGCTTTCTGCAACGATTCCACGCCCATATCCTTCAGTAGGGTACACACCGCTTTGGGAAAACGTGGCACCAAGAGAAAATTCCTCCGTCAGCATGACCTCGGCGGCAAGATCGTATTGCATCCGTACATATGTTGAATCCTGTTTCCTTTGAAAGAATCCGACCTGGAGATTGACCGGATAGGACGCCACCCAAGGTTCAAAATAGTGAAGTTCCGTTTCCTGAGAACTTTTATTCTCCTGGTACCACCGCGCAGAGAGTTTTCGGCCGGTACCGAAGAGGTTCCTGAGCGAAACGTTGACCAGGCCGGTGACCGATCCGCTTTCCCCGGGACGTGCGGCGGGTACATATCCGAGCACACCATCAAAACTGTTTTGATTCCCTTCGACGACCCTGAGTAGCAACCCGCCTTGTTGTGCTTCTGTCAAATAGAGCTCCGGTAATCCAACTGATGAAAAAAGCTGCAGGTGATCAATTCGGCGTTTGACGCGTTCAGGCAGATCGCCTGTAAAAAAGGCATTCTCCCTCAATCGTGCCTCACGCGTCAGAACATATTCTTTTGTTGTCCTGTTTCCCTCAGTACGCATTTCCACAATGTGTAATATTTTGCCTTCATCAAGATGAATACGTACCGCAACAGACATTTCTCCGGCAGAATCAGTAAACGCGACATTCTGTATATCGGCTTTTGCAAGCGGGTACCCCCGGAGTTCGTACTGTTTCAATATTGCCTGGATATCCCGCTCTAGGAGCGAAGGAATGAATGAATCACCTTCCTGGAGGCTCATAGTCTTCCGGAGTTCTGGAGAAGAAAGACTCCGACAACCAACAAATTCAATCCTGCGCACAACCGACGGCTTTCCTTCATGGAGAAAGAAATGTACTTCTGCCTCCAGGTGGATTGTATCGCGGCGTATCTGGACAGAATCTATCTGCGCGTGAAGAAACGACCGTTGAGTATAGAACTCGAGCAAACGGCCAAGGTCTGTGGGCAGTACAGATTCCGCCAGCGGTTTTCCCTTTGCGGTGACGAGCACTGCGGCGAGCTGGTTGGCTGAGAACACCTGGTTACCGTAAAATGTTACCGAGCGTACTGCCAATGTCTTTTGTTCCCGCGCGAGAGATGCAGGAGAGAGCAGAAAGCTCGCTGATAAAAAACAATAGAAAGGAAGAACGTTCATTCGGATTGTTCCTGATCTGCGATGGCACTGCCGCCTCAACGTATCCTTCCCCACAAGTCGGTCTCGGGATATCTTTGCCGATAGTCGCCAAACCCGCTGTCATCGACAAAAACAAATTGTCGATTCTGATCATAATAATACCAAATTTCGTACGGCTTGCTTTCAGAATCAAAGGGGTGGCGTTCCACATTCTGCGGCGGACCAAACTGAATCAGTACCCTTCCCCGATCGGTTTTCCATCCCTCCATATAACTGCCAAAATTCCTATTCGCATAGGCAACACGTGCATAGTACTCCTCCATGAGCTCGTTGCGCTGTGTTTTAGGATCCGGGTCATGCTTGGCCCAGAAATCCAGGAATTGTTTGAGCTTATCGGCAGGAGTCTGAGCCTCACGAAGCACGTCCATCTCACTCCCTTTTGCGATATAGATTAGTTGATCTATTGCTTTATCAAGATCCGTGATCGTCGGAGGTAAATTTTTCATCTGCACGAGACATTCCCGCGACACTGAAGACCGATAGTATTTCCCGGAGTGATCGCTGATAATGCCTTCGATATCCACAGCAAGAGTATAGCGGTCAGGAGCAAGAGCCGGTGAGTCTATTTGCCATACGACTTGTGTTCGTCTGTCTGAAAGCTCTTGATGTTTCGTATAGTGTGCAACAACCTCTTTCTTGACATTCAAAAACTTACAGACCATCAGCACGGAATCAATTTGAATTTTGTTATAGATCTCGAAAAAAAGGTACGTTGCACCCGGATCCTGCTCCATAGTTCCCGTAAGATTCGGGACAATATGCTTTCGACTCCCCTCGGTACTCACCCGATGAACCAGCATGAGATCGCTGACGGCAAGTGAATCTCTTTGCATATCCCTGACGGCCATCGACTTTTGCAGTGAAGCAACCTTCTTTGATTCTTGATCGGTAACGCGCAGCTGGATATCGTAGTTCCCGGGAGTAAGATCTGTCGAGAATTGTTTGAGACTGGAGTGTGTACGCGAAAGGGTTTGCGAAAATTCTTTCACGTGCAATTCCACCATTTCACTCTTCTGCCAGAGCTGTATTTTTTCCGGTGTATTGACAACAAAAGTGATTTCCAGACGACCTGTATATTGTTCATTTTCCTTGATGAAGGTAATTTCCGGATACGGCACCTGAACATATATATCAATTCGACTCTTCCCGGGTTGTTCGGATGCGAATGTGAATGCTTCAGCAAACACCTGGGGATTATATTCTGCCGACTTTTCCTGGTTTTCCACCTGAGCATGAATTTCTGGAGCCAGGAACCAAAAGGAAAGAAGTGCGTGCAGACACCATCGTTTCCAACTCATTTGTTTTTGTACCATGGCATTATCTCCACCAAATCGCGTTCATCACGCCAATGCGAATAAATCATATTCTGCCGCATCAGTAATCGTGACAGATTGAAATAAACCTACCTCAAGGGGTCGACTCGCGTGGATAAATACTTCCTGATCGATTTCCGGGGCATCCCACTCGGTTCTTCCGACGTAGACATCGTGATCATGAGTATCGACCAGCACCTTCAGTGTCTTTCCAATCATCGTTTCGTTCTGCTGCTCTGAAATAGCTTTCTGGATTTCCATCACTCTTGCCTGACGCTCTTGTTTGACTTCCGCTGGAACAGGGTCGCCCATGTCGTAGGCACCGGTACCCTCTTCCTGTGAATAGGGAAATACGCCGAGCCGATGGAACTGCATTTCTTCCACAAAACCGCACAACTCTTGAAAATGGTCTTCTGTTTCTTCCGGATAACCGACGATGAGTGTCGTGCGAAGGGCGAGATTTGGTATTTCGGATTTAAGGCTCGTCAACAATTCTCTTGTCCCGCGCTGTGTCATGCCGCGGCGCATAGATTTCAGAACCGGATCTGCAATATGCTGTATCGGAATATCGATATAATGACACAATTTTGGAAATTTTTGGAATGCCTCGATCACATCGACAGGAAATTGTGCGGGGTACGCGTACATCAAGCGAATCCACTCGATTCCGTCAAGGCGATGAAGTTCTCCGAGCAAGGATGCAAGCCGGCGTTCACCGAATAGATCCATTCCATAGGAGGTTGTGTCCTGTGCAATGAGAATAAGTTCACGCACACCTTTCTCCGCCAGCATTCGTGCCTCGCGGATCAGATGTTCCATAGGTTTGCTGCGATGGACACCCCGCATCAGCGGGATAGCGCAGAACGAACAAGGATGATCACATCCTTCGGAAATTTTCAAGTAGGCAAAATGTGACGGGGTCGTCAGGAGGCGCTCGCCGAGTAATTCGGTTCGATAATTCATACCCAGGGCACGCACCACATCGGGTATCTCATGGGTGCCAAAGAATGAATCAACCTCTGGGATCTCAGCGGAGAGTTCTTTCTTAAAACGCTCGGATAGACATCCCATGACCACTATTCTCTTGAGCTCACCACGGTTCTTTTTCCCGACCGCCTCCATGATGGTGTCAAGAGATTCTTTTTTTGCATCTTGTATGAACCCGCATGTATTGATAATCACTGTATCGGCATCGGCCGCATGGTCAACCAGGCACACACCGTTCTGGTTCAACTGGCCGAGGAGGTATTCCGAATCCACAAGATTCTTCGGACATCCGAGGGTAACGATATGAACCCTTGATTTTTCTGTCACACAACTCTCTCTATCGAACGTGCTATGATAACACGACGAAGTCAATATAAAGATACACAATCGGAGAGATATAAACCAAACTGTCGAATCGGTCATACACTCCGCCATGACCGGGAATGAGAGCCGAGGAGTCTTTCACACCCGCATCCCGCTTAAAACGGGATTCAATGAGATCGCCCAGCTGACCGAAAACTCCAATGAGAGCACCAAGGACAAGAGCATGCCGGTAAGGAAGGTATCCGAGCACAAGTGCTTTCGCAGCCATCATCGTGAGCACAGAAAAAATAAATCCAAAAAGCGCCCCCTCCCACGATTTCTTGGGACTGACACGTTCGAACAGCCGGTGCTTGCCAAATACAGAGCCGCCGAAGTAGGCGGCGGTATCGCACATCCAGATCGAAATAAAAACTGCGATCACCGTGTAACCGCCCCATTGATTGATTTGTGCCAGCTGTTGATCGTCTGCGAGACCGGCAGTAAAGAATTTATAGGCGGGAAATCCATAAGGGAACAATTCCCGCAGAAAGATCAGAGTACCGAAACACAGCGAGATAACAAGCACGCCAAGAATCGTCGTCGCAGCATTGACCATAGGTGATCCTTTGGTGCGGAATAATTCTACGAGCAAGACCAACAGCAGGAATTTCAGCAGCAGCACTACGAGAAGTTGGTGTTGCGAAAACATCGAGAGGTGGACGCCGAAATGGTCAAGAAAGAACTGATAGATATCGACTTGAAGGCGTTCGTAGACAAAGACACCATTGATGAATACTCCGGCAATCAAACCGAGAGTCTTCAGCGGCGCAGCACCTTTGGCTTCAGCAAGTCTATAGAATTCATATAACGCGAGTGAAGAAATGACGGTCACAAGGAAGAAAAAGAAATAACCGCCTGCCATCGTCAGCCAGAGGATAAGCGGAATGGCAACGAGGGCAACGAGAACACGGGTGAAGAGACTTTCAAACTTAGACATAATTCAATAATCCCAAAAAGTGATAGGTAAAGGTTGCGATCCGCTCTCGCGGATGGAGATGTGACGCAGGGTTATTCGGTGTCAAGAAGACCTAATTCCTGTAAAAGTATTGTTGCATTCATCAATTCCGATCCTTTTACAAACAGCAGTACCCGTTTTTCACTCATCCACCTCGATTCTACATGATCATGTAATGAAAAGGTCGTTGCCGCAATCCCGCCCTGGAGAGGAGAAGATTGTGTACGAGTGAATCCGCTTCAAATTCTGACTCAGGACGGCTGAGTATCTGCCATTCTTGAAGAATGTTGCGATGTGCCGGATCGGAACAGAGGATTTTTCCGTTCATAAGTTCTTTGCACTCATCACACACGGGCGTGCTGCACACAACACAGAACCCGACAGCCTTGCTCCCCGGGTGCTTTCCGCACTCGATGTCCGGTTGTTCGGCCCTGGGGACGATGACTCCGCAGGAATAACAAAAACTCCAAAGTGGTTCGAGCTGCGCTGCACATGTTGTACAGATGTTCATGGGATGGCTCAGGGAATTCGACGGGCAGTGTCATGAGTGATACGGAGATAGGCGACAAACACCAGGAAGAAGAGTGCCGAAAAAACGATCAACTCAAAGAACATAGTCAATGCATTCGCATCAGTCTGTGTAGCGGTTAGAAGATTTTCATCCTGCAAGCCGTAGAACGACGCAAGCACAGCCATAAAGTTGTTAAAGAAGTGAGCCGCCATAGGCAGGATGAGGCTTTGTGAACGATAACGCAGTAAGCCGAAAAAAACTCCCAGACTGATCAAGGGAACAATTTCGAACGGATTCAAATGATACAGACCAAAAACTGTTCCTGCGAAGACCGCGGCAACCAGCGGTGTCATCAGGCGTTCGAAGATTTTTTGAATAAGGCCGCGGAAGAGCAGTTCTTCCACAATCGATGGTACGACAGCTACGACGATGACAACTGCTAGTAATTCTATCGGAGAATCAGCTCGGAGTAATATTTTTGTCAACTCCTCAAACAGCTTCTTGAGTGGTTCGGCGACATTGCGCAGCAATTCCGGTATCGGAATACGCTCTTGAAAATACATATACGATTCCAAGACCCGCTGGAGTGAAAAGAGAGCAAAGAGTGCAAACGTAGACTCCCGAAGACCGGGGATTCTGAATTGAAATACTTCATGCAGGTGTACAGCAAACAACCGTGCCAGCAGTATTGTTGGAATGAAGATGAATCCTATCTGCCCGGCGACAGTCATCCACCGCATCACGGAAACATTATCGCGTGTCACCGACGTTGCTCCGGCGACAAGAAATGTCAACACACCGCCGCCAAGCTGATAGAGAAGAAAGACAAAGAACAACGACGTAAGAGCAAAAAGGAGCGGGTGAATGGCATGCCGATCGACAAACGATAGTTCTTCGGCAGGTTGGTTCTCGCGATCCTCCACTTCAGGAATGTGCCCGTGTTGTTCGGTCATGATGAAGCTATTTGGGACTTGATGAGAGCAGTAAGCAGGGGAATCATGAATTCATGGTGCCCGGTAAAGTGATAACCGCGCCCGTACTTCTGTGTGGGCCGCTCGACCACATTCACTTGCGGGCGATAGTGTCTGATCATATCAAAATTCGCAGTAGAAAATCCCTTTGCCTTAAAACCAAGGTTGCGGGCTACCGTCAGTGCTTTCAGAAAAACCTCCGGCATGATCACTGCTGATCCAATGTTGAGCACTACACCGCCACCGATGAGGTTTTTCACAGAATTCACAAAGACTTTGAAATCTCGAAAACTGAGCTCGCCTGTTGCAGCACCATCCATCGTGGGATGTTGATGAATGATATCGGTTCCAATGGCCGCATGCACCGTCACGGGAATACCGCATTCATAGCAACGGGCAAGAATGCTGATGCTGCGATGCCGGCCCTGTTCACGAAGAATTTTCTTTGCAAGAGTTTCACCGTACCCCTCCGCCGTTTCTTTCATACCCTGCACAAGAGCGGTATTGATAAACTCTCCGGTCTCTCTCGACATCCCGAACGATCCATCCATCAAATTCGCAGCCACATCCTCTGACGTATGTCCCCACATGGCGGTTTCTACATCATGGATGGACGCCGCGCTGTTCATGGCCACATGGGTAAGAATACCATTCGTGAGTAAATCCACAATGAGGGGCGATAGTCCAACTTTGATGACATGCGCACCCATCATGAGGATGACAGGTTTTTTCTTGGCATGTGCGTGGATAATATCATGAACAAGGTCGCGGAGTTCATTCACCATAAGGATCCGCGGCAGGGATTCGGCAAAATCGTTGAAACTGGCCGTCGATGCATTGAGCGGTCTGGCAAAGTCTTTTGGCGTTACCTTGCTCTTGCGTCCTTTGATGGAAGTTGTTTTCACTCCACGGAGATCGATCTGCTGAAATTTTGACATGGCTGTCACCGTTATTCGACTTTTGCGGTAATCGGTCCGTTGATCCCGGAGTATTCGCGCAACTCTGAATCAATCGATCCAATGACCACTTTGGTACTGACTTTTATTGGAATTTTCCTCTGGTCGTTTGTCATCCAAATAATAATTCGCCCTTCACTTTTAAATAATCCGCCTTCCATGATCAGCGGCTCCACGAGCACACAATTAAACGTCCCGGCATCGACGGAAATTTGCTGGTACCCAAGAAACTTTACTGCCAACTGGTAGGTGGTATCTTTATAGAAATTTTGAAGAAAAATCTTTTCGCCGGGTCGGCTCTTGGAATAGTCCAATGTTCGTGCATAAAACATCGCCGAGACAACATCATGGACATAGGGAGGAATCGGATAGCGCCCCTCTTTTGTCACGGCAATATTGTGAAGCTGGTCGAACTCTGCAGCAAAGTCGTAGCTGTATTTTCCTTCGCGAATACGCTGTGTGAATCGCCATGGGAAAATGCCCTTCTTGTCCAGCATGGTCTCGTAACGATCATCAACCTTATGAAAGAAAGAAAATGTGGGTGTCGATGCAACAGAGAAGAGCACCTGATAGCATTCTCTTCCATTGATTGTCTCCATCGATGGAATAGAAAACACCGCTTCACCTGCAGTGATAAAGCTGTATCCAACATCGTACACTAACCGTTCTCCGAGAGAAAAAGCCGATTGATTGAGATTACGAAGAGTATCCGTCTGCGGGGCATGTATAGTATCCTGAGCTTCGATTATATTTATCGAACTGCTCAGCAGTATGCTCAAAAAAACTTTTTGCATTTTCGTCATAATGAATTTTCTCGAGACACGCTCAACCTGCCAGTGTGCGTGCTGCTTGAACCACCCGGGATACGTCAATTTGTTCCATGCAGTCGCTCCCCTGGCATGCACGTCCATGACACCTAGGACATTTGGACGGATCGGGAACAAAAATAATCTTCTTGTCGCTCAATGGACCCCAGCGCTGCGGGCTCATCACCTTTATCGGTGGATAGAACCCTATGACGGGGATTCCGACAGCTGCTGCCATGTGCAGCGGGCCGGTAGAATTCGCTACAAACAAGTGAGCTGTTTGAATAAATGCTGCAAACTCTTTCAGACTCAACGTACTCACAAAGGGTTCAACATTGTTTCCGGCTTCTTGTGCAACCTTTTGAACAAGATCCGATTCCGCCGTTCCGCCTGTAATGACGACACGGAATCCGCACTTCGATAATTCAGCGGCAAGTTGAGAAAAATGTTCCGTTTTCCAATTATGTGCTGAACCACCGCTGCCCGGATGGAGAAGCACGAGACGATCGTTATCCAAAATACCTAAATTTCGACGAACTTGTAAGGCAGCTGCCCTCTCAAGCTCTGAAATCACGAAACGAACTTCAGGTTTTGAGGGAATAGTGCAGCCAAGCACTTTCAAGAGCGAAAGATTATATTCCGCTTCATGTTTTTCGACAGTTTTTCGGTGCTCAAAGACTCTTCTATTAAAAAGGAACGAATACCATCGGTACCCGGTTCCCACACGGATCGGAATCCCCGCAAGCCACAACAAGAATGCAATCCGGAAACGGGGATACGCTACAATAACTGCATCAAACCTTCCACGACGCAGTCCAGACAACATTTCAAAAAACGGCTTTGGCGTCCCTGCTTTATCATAGAGAATAACGTCTGCAAAACCTTCAACAAGTCCGCTGGTATACGAACAAACCAACATTGTCACATGTGCGGACGGGAAGCTTGATTTCAATGCCTCGATCGTCGGAAGAGTGAGAATCACATCCCCAATACGGTCTGTCCGAACGACGAGAATATTCTGCAAGCGTTGTTTTTTCACTCCTGGAACTGTCAAATCGTGTGTCAATATACGGAGCAGTGGCGGGAGATGCAAGGAAGGGGATTCAAGGACGTTGACTTCTCAAAAAATCTTTCCGATATTACGAGTGCTTTTCTATACATCTGCTTTTTGCTTTTCCTCGAAGTCTCTGCTTTGGGGACTGTCCAGCTGTTAACACCGACATTAACGGCGGCAGTTATCGTTCAACACAAATTACATAGGTGTCATTATGAGACGAACCAGAGTGATCATCATGGGCGCTGCGGGACGGGATTTCCATAACTTCAACACAGTCTTTCGCACAGACGATCGCTACGAAGTCGTCGCCTTTACGGCTACGCAAATTCCCAACATCGAAGAGCGTAAGTACCCTGCAGAACTAGCAGGCACACTCTATCCAAACGGCATTCCTATTTTTCCTGAATCGGAATTGCCCCGCCTCATCAAAGAATTGAAACCCGATGAGGTGATCTTTGCATATTCAGACGTGTCATTCAATTATGTTATGACTCAAGCAGCACTCGTCATGGCGTGCGGTGCACATTTCAAAGTGCTCGGTGCGGGTCCAACCATGCTGAAAAGCAAAGTCCCTGTCATCGCTGTCGTTGCAGTACGCACTGGGGCAGGGAAAAGCCAGACCTCCCGCAAGGTGTGCAAGGTACTCCGCACAGCCGGGAAAAAAGTCGTCGCTGTACGGCATCCGATGCCATACGGTGATTTGGTAAAGCAAAAAGTCCAGCGGTACTCGTCACTGGAAGATCTGAAAAAGCACGATTGTACTGTGGAAGAGATGGAAGAGTATGAACCGCATATCGTGAATGGCACGATCATCTACTCCGGTGTTGATTATGAAGCAATTCTTCGCGAAGCGGAAAAGGAAGCCGATGTTATTGTGTGGGATGGCGGGAACAACGATATGTCGTTCTATCAGCCGGATCTCACAATTTGCGTCGCCGATCCGCACCGGCCGGGTCATGAACTATCGTATTATCCCGGCGCCGTCAATATTCAGCTCGCGGATGTCGTCATCATTAATAAAATAGACACAGCGGCGCGGGCAAGTATCGACCTCGTTCGGAAAAACATTCTCAGCGTCAATCCAAAAGCGACGATTATCGAAGCGGCATCACCGATTACGGTAGAAGATGAATCTGTGATCCGTAATAAACGCATTCTCGTCGTCGAAGACGGCCCAACTCTGACCCACGGCGATATGACCTACGGTGCCGGTCACGTGGCTGCCAGGAAGTACGGTGCAAAAGAGATCATCGACCCGCGGCCATGGGTGGTCAAATCCATCGCTGAGACGTTCAAGAAATATCCTCATATCGGAACATTACTGCCGGCGATGGGGTACGGCGGGGAGCAGATCAAGGATCTGGAAGAGACGATCAATCGCGTAGATTGCGATGCTGTGGTCATCGGTACACCGATCGATCTTCGCCGCATCATCAAGATCAACAAGCCAAGCACACGTATATATTATGATTTGGAAGAGGTCGCAAAACCGGACTTGAACGAAATCCTCTCCGGCTTCTTAAAGAAACACAGTAAATAATAACATTCGTTGGTAGGGCGAAGCAATTTCGCTCTTCCGGGATATTTTTGAGGAGAACAAACTATGAAACGAGATTTTTTAGGTATCGCCGATTGGTCGGGAAAAGAGTTGCTGCAAATCCTCGACCTCTCAAAGAAGATGAAAGCCCAGCCAAAGAAATTTGCAGAATCGCTTGACGGCAAATCTGTTGCAATGATTTTTGAGAAACAATCGCTTCGTACGCACGTGACCTTTGAAGTCGGCATTAAGCAGCTCGGTGCCAACACGGTCTATCTCACCAATGCCGACATCAGTCTCGGCAAACGTGAATCCATTTATGACGTCGCAAAGAATCTCGAGCGCTGGGTGGATGCCGTCGTAATCCGTACCTTTGCACAAAAAAATGTCGAAGACCTCGCAAAATATGCGAAGGTCAGCATCGTCAACGCGCTGACCGATTTTGAACATCCATGCCAGGCCGTCGGAGATTTTTTAACAATTCGGGAGCATCTTGGTTTCTTCAAAGGAAAGAAGTTTGCATGGGTCGGCGACGGCAACAACGTCTGTCATTCACTCATGCTCTTTGCTGCAAAAGTTGGTATGAATTTCGTTGCAGTCACTCCTGCCGGGTTACTGCCTGACGCAACTGTGGTTGCAAAAGCAAAAGAACTTGCATCCTCCACCGGTGCAGTCATTGAACTCTCGAATAATCCATTCGAAGGTGTCCGCGATGCCGATGTCATCTACACAGATGTGTGGGTGAGTATGGGACAAGAAGGCGATCGCGAAAGCAAAATGAAGGCCTTTGCAGGATTCCAGGTTAATGCTGAATTGATGAAGAAAGCAAAGACCTCCGCAATCTTCATGCACTGCCTGCCGGCGCATCGAGGCGAAGAAGTAACAGATGAGGTGATGGATTCCCCGCAATCTGTAGTGTTCGATGAGGCAGAAAACCGTCTCCACACGCAGAAAGCAATTCTCTACACGTTGTTAAAGGGACAAGGTCGTGAAAAACTCAATACTGGTAGCAGTCGGCGGAAACTCGCTCATTCGGGCGGGGCAGCGCGGAACAACCGCCGAACAGCTCGAAAACGCTAGACTGACTGCTGAATGCATTGCAGGGATCGTCAAGCGAGGTTATAGTCTCGTTGTAACGCACGGGAACGGCCCACAGGTTGGTGCACAATTATTGCGCTCCGAAGCGGGTTCATCTCAAACGTACACGCTTCCGCTCGATGTCTGCGTTGCAATGACGCAGGGTGAAATCGGATTTGCTATGCAAAACTCGATGCAGATGACCTTCCGGAAATACAATATCAAACGTCCGGTGGTTACAGTGGTCACACAAGTTTTGGTAGACAAAAATGATCCTGCTTTCCAACGCCCGACAAAACCGATCGGTCCTTTTTATTCAAAGGAAGTGGCCGATCGGAAACGGAAGGATTTGAATTGGAGTATTGTGGAAGATGCCTCACGAGGATACCGGCGCGTGGTTGCGTCACCTCTCCCTAAAGACATTATCGAGATGGAAGTTATTCAGGATTGTCTCGAACGTGATGTCGTTGTCATTGCAGTTGGCGGCGGAGGGATTCCCGTGATTATGGAAAATGGTGAACTGAAAGGCATCGAAGCAGTGATCGATAAAGACCGCGCGTCGGCTTTACTCGCTGCAAAGCTTGGTATCGAACACTTCATCATCTCCACAGAAGTTCCTGAAGTATATATTCATTACAAGAAACCCAATCAGCAGATACTTCGCGATATATCCGTTTCAGAAGTAAGGAAGCATCTTACCGACGGACAATTCAGCGAAGGCAGCATGAAACCCAAAATTGAAGCTGCTCTCGAATTTCTGAACTCCGGCGGACAGATGGTGACGATTACAGATCCCGAACACATCATTGCCGCGCTTGATGGTGAGGCGGGAACAAGAATAACAAAATAACAGAGAATCAGATGTCTGACATCTTTCCGTGCAATACATTGCGTAGATGTCAGACATCTACCGGAGAAAAGCCATGAAGCTACAACATGTTATCGAATCCCAGCAATTCACATTGCCGATGTTGAAAGAATTATTCGATCTCGCCGATCAGATGGAGCACATTGTGGAGCGCGGCGGGACTCTGGACTATCAACAACGGATTATGGCATCACTCTTTTACGAACCCTCCACCCGTACACGATTCTCCTTTGAATCCGCGATGCTACGCCTGGGGGGTAAAATTATGTCTACAGAACGAGCTCAGGACTTTTCCTCCGTCTCCTACGGCGAATCACTGGAAGATACGATCCGTGTTGTTGGGAATTATGCCGATGTGATCGTCTTGAGACATAACCAAATCGGCGGCGCAAAACGTGCGGCTGCACTTTCATCTATTCCCGTTATCAATGCCGGCGATGGTAAAGGCGGTCAGCATCCAACGCAGGCACTCTTGGATCTTTACACAATCTATAAGGAAATCAAAACGATCAACGGAGTCAAAGTTGCGCTGGTTGGTAACTTGTTCGATGGACGCACTGTCCGTTCGCTTGCGTATTTGCTTGGAAAATTTGAGCGAGTCAAAATTTACTTTGTCGCCCCCCCCACTCTTCAGATGAAACAGGATATGCTTGACTACCTGGAGCGTCATGACGTCTGGTATACGCTCGAAAGTGATCTTACGAAGATTCTTCCTGAGGTAGACGTTGTGTATATGACCCGCATGGAAGAGGAAAAACTTCCCGCAGCCTCTATTGAGGCTCCATTTACAAGATATTTTATTGATGAAGACTCATTAAAATTTTTACGCCCAAGTGCAATTCTTTTACACCCATTACCCCGATTAAACGAAATATCCCCGGCTATTGATTCCGACCCTCGCTCTGCCTACTTCCGCCAGACAAAGAATGGTGTGCTCGTGAGAATGGCGTTGCTTGCATCGGTTTTAGATTGAAATACCAATCCGACCCCTTCAAAGGGATCGGAAAGGTGCAGCCTGGGATCGGATTGGTACGATGTTAGAATCTCAACACCGACTGTAAACATGTTCATCACTCTATTTCACATCATTAATTTAAATCGCCCGCAAACCTTTGAAATTAGAAAAATATCGCCACTTAGGTGTCAATAATTATCACTAGATTACTTGGCATAGATATTGGAAGAGTAATGGTGTAAAGCTCGACAGAAAAGATCGAAACGAGCGTAAAAAATTCAAGAGAAAGTGTTGAGAATTCATCAATAAGGAGATATAGTCATGGTAGCCCTCTTCGTTATCGCCACAATCCTTTTTTGCGTCAGCATAGAATTGCTGAGAGATAGAGTCAAACAAAAGAAAGCTGTGCAAGTTCCAGCGCGCGCCTCTGCAGAAAGATTTCTGCTGCCGAAAGGATATTTCTTCAGCAAAGCACATACGTGGGTAGAACTCACGTTTGCCGGTGAAGCACGAATCGGTGTTGATGATTTCGCGCAAAAAATCATCGGAACAATTGAAAGAATTGAAGTTGCTCCGCTTGGATCGGAAATAAAAAAAGGAGATACACTCCTGACTGTCCGTCATGGCAATCGATTGCTTTCGATCCCGGCGCCTGTTTCCGGAACAGTGATGACTGTCAACGATACATTACTTGCCTCACCCAATCTCCTTCATCAAGATCCGTATATTGCCGGATGGGTTGCCGTAGTTGCACCGAAGAATATTTCTGCAGACTTGCGCCTTCTTACTATCGCCGATGATGCGGCCCAGTGGCTTCGAAAAGAAGTGAACCGCTTCCGCGACTTCATTAAAGAGCAGGTTCAGATCGGTGTCCCCGTTCCCGCCGGTGTGACGATGCTGGATGGTGGTGCACCGTTACATGGTGTGTTGGAGCAATTCAATGAAAAGACATGGAACGCTTTCCAGGAAGAATTCTTGAAAGCCGAATAACTTTGATGCTTGCAAACAGACAAACGACTCAAAGAATAATTCTGGAGAAGAACATATGTCCGGTTATGGAATATTAATAGATACGACGCTGTGCATCGGCTGCTACGCCTGTGAAGTCGCCGATGCCGAACGCTGGGGTAATCCGGTATCTGAAAATCACATCCTTTCATCGGTCCAAAACACAGCTGTCCTGCAGGTCGACGAGACGAACGTGCCACGGATGTGCATGCATTGCGCAGAACCCACGTGTGCGTCGGTTTGCCCTGTGGGCGCCTTTGAGAAAACGGCGATGGGGGCTGTGGTCTATGATGCCGATAAGTGCATGGGCTGCCGCTACTGCATGCAGGCATGTCCGTTTGATGTTCCAAAGTATCAATGGGAGAGCGTGAATCCAAAAGTGACAAAGTGCGACATGTGTCATGAACGTGTTGAAAAAGGCGACAAACCGGCATGCGTCGAAGCATGCCCGACCAGCGCACGTATGTTCGGCAAAGTGGACGAACTCATCCAGGAAGCACAAAAAAGGATGTACGAAAATCCAGGAAAATATTATCCATCAATCTATGGAGTACGGGAAGCTGGCGGTACGTCGATTCTCTATATTTCTGATAAGTCATTCGAAAAACTTGGGTTAAAAACCAACTTACCGAACCATCCCATGCCGAATTTGACGTGGGAAATTCTATCGAAGATTCCCAACTATGTGTTCTGGGGCAGTACGCTCCTCTCCGGTGTTTGGTGGATCACCAACAGGCGAAAAGAGGTCCAGGCCTTCGAATTGAAAATGAAGGAGATGGAATCTCGCGATGATCATGGAAATTCTGGCAATCACAAGTAGAAGATGGAGAACATTATGATTTCGAAAGTATTTTCAAAGATCACATTTTGGACAACAGTATTTTGGATAATCATAGCAGCTGGTCTTGTGTCTACGGTCATACGTTTTGGATGGGGACTTGGAGCATCAACACACTTAAGCGACCAAGCCCCATGGGGATTATGGGTTGCATTTGATGTTGTCTGCGGGGTTGGATTAGCTGCCGGCGGGTTCGTTGTCGCTGCTTCTGTTTATCTGTTCAATCTTGAACGCTATCGTCCTGTCCTCCGCCCGGCAATTCTCACCGCATTTCTCGGGTACATCCTTGTGATGTTCGGGTTGATGTTCGATCTTGGGAGACCTTGGAATATTTGGCATGTGATCATTATGTGGAACCCGCATTCTGTGATGTTTGAAGTCGGCTGGTGCGTCATACTCTATTCCACTGTCCTTGCACTTGAGTTCAGCCCAATTGTATTCGAGAAACTCAACTTTGAGCGTCCACAAAAAATTCTGCATACCATCACGATCCCGCTTGTGATTCTCGGCGTTATACTTTCAACCCTGCATCAGTCATCGCTCGGATCACTCTTCTTGATCATCCCGGAAAAAATTTATCCGCTGTGGTATTCATCCAACTTGCCGTATCTCTTTTTTACCTCTGCTGTGGCAGTAGGACCGGCAATGGTAATCATCGAATCTTTTCTCAGTTCCCGTGCCTTCCATCGGGAAATTGAGGTACATATTTTATCTCAAATCGCGAAAGTCACCGTTGTCGCGCTTGCGGTGTATCTCGTATTGAAGATAGAAGATATTAATAGCATGAAACTTTGGCACTATGTCTTTACGCCGAATTTCGAAGGGATGATGTATTGGGCAGAGATTGGCATGGGTGTGATTCTTCCGGCGGGTTTGCTTGTGAACAGGCGCGTCCGGACAAGCACCAAGGGATTGTTTATTTCGGCACTTCTTGTGGTTATGGGATTTGTTTTCAATCGACTCAATATTGCTATTACTGCAGTAGAACGCAGTTCAGGAGTCAATTATTTCCCTTCACTGACAGAGGTGTCGATCACGCTGATGATTGTTGCACTGGGATTTGCAATCTTCCGGCTAGCAGTCAAATATTTACCGATTTTGCCAGAACTTCACGAAGAGGAAAAGAAGCATGCAGCTCACGATGTTGTTACTTTTGTAGATGTTACGGCTCGCTAAACCGTACTCTTTGCAGTAGACCCCTAAGGGTTCATCATGGAAAATCAAGTATCATACAGTGTCATCCCCTCAGGCGAATTGCGGTGTGTCTGGATGGATGCAGGTATCGCCGGTTTCAAACTATGCGATCAAGAATTTCGCTGCGACTCTTGTGAATTCAACAAGAGTGTTACCCAGCAGCAAACCGAGAAGACTCTTTCTCTCTCTCAAGAAGACCGGGAACCTCTCTCGAACAATAAAGCTATAACTGCGGAGGGACTTTTCAGACGTACGTTGAAAAATAATCTAGACGGATTGCGCTCATTCGAAGTTCCTCATGATCGGATGTTTACTCGCAGCCATTTTTGGATCAAACAAAATGAGGCGGGTGAGTATCGAATCGGTATTAATCATATCATTGCAAATTTCTTTCGCCCCATACTCAACATCGTTATCTCAAAAGCTCCGATAAACATACATAAACACGATCCATTCTGTTGGATTATCTTGCCAAGCGGTGCAATAACACTGCGTTCACCGCTCGATGCAATCATTTCCAGATTCAACCCGGCGCTGCATCAGAAACCGAACTTGCTGAGTACTTCCCCGTTCGAAGAGGGGTGGATCATGGAGGTCTCGGCAAAATCAAAGGGTCTCAATGGGTTTATTTCATCGGTCGATTCGCGTCAACTTATGGAACGCATGCTCCACAATGTCGAACATTCGTTTACACAAGCTTTCCGGCATTTGCATCCCACTGCAGGAACGACTCTTTTCGATGGCGGCATCGGTTTGGACAATGTTGAGAGTATTCTCGGATCAAAAGTCTATTTGGGAGTGGTGAATCGGATACTGCACCTGCCGGCATAAATCCTTTTTTCTATTCTCCAAGCCCCTCATAATTGTCTTTTTTAGGAGGGGCTTTCTCTTTATTGAGACTTGAGCCACCTTTCTCCCCCTGATTGTTGAATAAATCAACTCCTCTCTAGTGTTATTAATTGGCACAAATCTTGCCAAAAAAGATGTATATTATTTCAACTTAGCCTATGAAATTCTTCCATCTACTTGGATTCCGATTATTCGTTGGTATCGCCGTTATTGTGCTGGTTGGCACGACTCTCTTTACTATGCTGCTTGTCGATTGGCAATCCGGAAAATATGTGGCTTCTGCCAAACAGTCTGCGACAAATATAAGTGATATCATCAGCCGCTCCACACGCTACAGCATGCTGCTCAATCGTCGTGAAGATATTTACGAAATTATAAATACCATCGGGAACGAACCGCGAATTGAACGGATTCGCATCATTAATAAGAAAGGGGTCGTTACCTTTTCGACACAGGAATCTGAGGTCGGAAAGAGTATTGATATGACCGCCGAAGCCTGCATCGGCTGCCACAATACAGGAAAGCCAGTGGTTCCCGAAAACGACCCGACGCTCACCCGTATCTTCGAATCGGCGAAAGGTTACCGAGTCATTGGTATCATCACCCCCATACGAAACGATCCAAAGTGTTCTACTGTCGATTGCCACGCCCACAGCTCCTCCCAAACAGTGTTGGGAATATTGGATGTGATGATTCCGCTTCAGGATGTCGATCAGAACATCGCACAGTTTGAACAGACTCAAACCTATGGCTCGCTTGCTTTGGTTGTTGTCCTTACGGGATTTGTTACCATCTTTATTTGGCGGATGGTAAATATCCCGGTGAAAAAACTCGCTATTGGCACTGAGGAAGTCGTGAAGGGCAACCTTGATCACCAGATTGACGTTCAGACCAGCGATGAAATTGGTTCGCTTGCAACATCGTTCAATCAAATGACTCAGGAGTTGAAGCGTGCGAGGCAAGAACTCACCGCTTGGACGCAAACACTCGAACAGCGAGTAGCTGAGAAAACGGAAGAACTTCGCCGCGCGCAAAAACATATGGTGCAAATCGAAAAAATGGTTTCACTGGGCACACTTGCAGCCACTGTTGCACATGAGTTGAACAATCCCCTGGAAGGTATCCTCACATACGCAAAGCTCTTGCGGAAGAAGTTAGAACGTGGTATTCCCTCCACGGAAGCCTCTCAGGAAATGGTCAGTGAACTGAACTTGATCGCCGATGAAACGGCCCGGTGCGGAAATATCGTTAAAAACCTCCTGCTCTTCTCGCGGGAAAAGGTGGGGGAGTACAAAGATTCCGATCTGCATTTTATTGTCGATCGAAGTCTGAAGCTTATCGATCATCATCTAAAAATGCACAACATTACAACGTCTGTCGATATGAGAGAAGAGGCTGTTATTCTTTATTGCGATGCACATCAACTCGAAGAAGCCTTACTCGCACTAGAGATCAATGCGGTGGAAGCTATGCCGGGAGGCGGTTCTTTCCGGATCGCTGTAAAAGAACTTGATAATCTGAACGACGTCCAGATCGCTATCAGTGACACAGGTACCGGCATTAAAGAAGAAGATATGCCCCACATCTTTGAACCATTCTATACAACAAAAAAAGACGGTAAAGGAACCGGACTCGGTCTTTCGGTTGTCTACGGCATCATTGAGCGTCACGGTGGATCCATTGCTGTGGACTCGAAACCCGGAAGGGGAACAACATTTATCATTACTCTTCCGCGTCAGGCATTGCCCAAGAAACAAGCATGATACAATGAAACGGAAATTCCCAAAAATTATAGTCCCAATAAACTCCAAATTCCAGTTGACAAACAGATATGATATTATTCTCTAGAGATCGATAGTTGTTTGGATTTTGGACTTTGATATTTCTTATTTCATCAAGACTAAGCAGAGGCATATTGTATGGCTGAAAAGAAATCTGCACCCCAGAGCATCCTCGTTGTCGATGACGAACTCATTGTACGCGAATCACTCACGAAATGGTTCCGCCAGGACGGTTACCGCGTTGAATCAGCAGAAGATGCGAATCATGCAATAAAGCTCATGAGCGATGGTCCATGGGATCTGGCGCTGCTTGACATCAAGATGCCCGGTATGAGCGGACTTGAACTTCAAAAGCGATTGAAGGAAATCGATAAGAACACCTCGGTCATTATGATCACCGCTTTCGCTTCCGTTGAAAGCGCCGTGCAAGCGCTCAAAGAAGGTGCGTTCGACTACGTGACAAAGCCCATTGATCCGGATCATCTCTCCCACCTTGTTGCCAATGCCTTGAAGCACAAAAATCTCGTGGAGGAAAATGTTCTTCTGCGGGAACAGATTTCCGATATAGCGAAAACAAATGAGATCGTCGGTGAAAGTCAGCAGATACAAAAAGTTGTTGAGCTGGCAAAGACTGTCGCCCAGACAGATACGACCGTAATGCTTCGAGGTGAGAGCGGGACAGGAAAGGAGCTTGTCGCAAGAGCACTTCACGCGAACAGCCATCGCCGCTATTTCCCCATCATAGCCGTCAATTGCGGTGCAATGGCAGAGAGTCTCTTGGAAAGCGAACTCTTTGGCCATGAAAAAGGCGCCTTTACCGGTGCACAATTTCGACGGAAGGGAAAATTCGAATTAGCTGATGGCGGAACAATTTTCCTTGACGAAATTGGTACGATCAGCCAGAAAATGCAGGTTCAGCTGTTGCGCGTCATCGAAACCAAGCAATTTACCCGTGTGGGCGGGAATGAGGTTATTTCAAGCGATTTCCGTGTTATATGCGCTACGAATCGCGATCTTGAGGCTGCGGTGAAGGAAGGATCGTTCCGCGAGGATTTGTACTATCGCCTGAATGTCTTCACGGTCTCTATTCCCCCCTTACGCGAACGTCGTTCGGACATCCCCCTTCTGGCAGAATATTTCCGCCAGAAGTATGCAAATATTATGCACAGAGCTGTCACCGAGATCACCCCCAGCGCGCTGGATATTATGGTCCAGTACGATTGGCCGGGCAACGTGCGTGAGCTGGAAAACGTGATGGAACGCGCGATGGTGCTCGCCTCGCCGCCGGCCATTCAGCACACAGACCTGCCGTTCCAGCTTGCATCAAAAGCGCATGGCCTGCAGGCAGATTCGCTTGCAGCGATCGAACGGGCACACGTGGAAATGATCCTCCATCGGACCGGCTGGAATATTTCCCGGTCAGCGGATATTCTCGACATCGATCGAGTTACTCTCTATAATAAAATTGCGAAGTACGGCCTCAAGAGACCGTAAGCATGTCCTCCATTCTCATCGTCCCGATACGACCGGTCGATCATGCAGAATTGACGGCGCTTGTTCAACCGCTCTCGAACGCGTTCGATCTTCCTGTTTCTATTGAAGAATCGAACTACCTCGACCCCTCGTTCGCGTTCGATACATACCGCAACCAATTCAACTCTACAGCAATCATTTCCAATCTGATCGATCGATTCTCCTCGCACCCCGGGAAAATCATCGGTATCACAGCCGTTGATCTCTTTGTACCAGTACTGACATACGTTTTCGGAGAAGCACAATTAGACGGACAGGCTTCCGTACTGTCGATCTATAGATTGAGAGAGGAATTATATGGCTTGGAACCGAATCCGAAATTAGAGCAGGTTCGATTATTGAAGGAAGCCATCCACGAACTCGGCCACACGTTCGGCCTTATCCATTGCCATATACAGCAATGCGTCATGCACTCATCGACATCTGCTGAAGAAATTGATGTGAAGGAAAAAAACTTCTGTAGAGAATGTGAAGAGACGGTGAGAGCCGCCATACCCAATTCCTAAACAGCTTCGCGAATCTCAGAGCTTAGATTTCGTTCAATCAGCCACCATATAATTTAATACGCCACAACTTCTGCTTTTCCCTGATTCAAAAACAACTTGGCGCTCCTTGGCAATATTTGAGGTTAGATTCGATCCGCAAAGCACCCAAAGAGACGCGAAAAGATTCCTGTCTTTGGATTTTCAGTGTGAAAATGAGTCGCTAGTGTTTATGCAAGTCTTTATGCATGATCTTCCGTGTCTCATGGAGACGGTCATCTGCCGGAAGATCGATGAGCGTACGGTTCATATTTTCGTCATGTTCCTGTGCCAGGATACTCGCAACATATTCAATAATACTCGTTGGGAAAATACCGCTTCGCTCGTACAAACTGCGTTTTTCCACAATTAACCGGGAAGATTCTACACAGCTTGTGGGCAACGCAACCAGTGAGTTTAAGAGCTTCCCGTCTTTAAAAATGTTTCCTGAGACATACACTTTTTCTGCGGCTGCCACCGACTCCTCATGGGTCATTCCCCACTCTGCAGCCATTGTAATACCGGCCAGCAGAAGATGGACAATAGCGCTCCCATCGGGACTGCGCAGTTCAACTGTCTGTCGTCCTTCATCCTGTGATAATTGCGATGTTTCCTGCGGATTAAGACGTTGAGCGAGATTATTCAAATTGGACCAGCCGAGCGGCACACGGATCATTGCGCTTCGATTCATATCACTCCAGCAGACGCGCGTTGGGGCTTCTTGATTGGGCACCAAACGTAGGTACGCCGAGGAAACAGTGTTGCCAAATGCTGTGAGTGAATCTGCATAGGCGCACAACCCGCCAATCACCTGTTTCGCTGTCCTGGAAAGTTTACCGTTTGGATCGGTCATCATGTTCTTACCGTCTTTCATCACCTCCACATGCACATGGAAGCCATTCCCTGCAACTCCTTCTTCAAGTTTCGGTGTAAACGTGGCAACATTGCCATGGCGGAAGGCCACATTGCGGATTAACCAGCGTGCAAGAACAAGATAATCTCCCATATCTTCAACGGGTGCTGGAAGAAATTCGATCTCCAATTGCTCTGCCTGCTTGTCTTTGATTTCATCAAGATCGCTACGGACACTTGGCACATATCCCACTTCCCCATGAGCATATTTTATGGAACCGGTGATCTGTGCGATGTAGCGTACCATCTCATCAAGAACGAGACCGCTTTTGAGAAATGGTCCGGAGGAATGGTAACCGCGTTGTTTCTTGGAAAGGAAAATGCGCGACGTGGGTTCGCTCAGAAGAAAAAACTCTAATTCGCCCATCGCATAGAGATCTGCCCCAGTGCTCTTTCGAAAGAGCGCACTTGCTTTGTGTAAAATTGTGTCGAGTGCAAAGGGTGCGAGGGTTCCGTCACGGACGAGATAACGACACGTAAAATCGAGGCTACCCTCATCAAAAGGATTCAGAAATGCTGACTTATACACGGGCACAACGTAGAGATCTGAGAGTGCTGTATCGATCATTCCACTGAAGAGCGATGAACCGTCTACCCGTTCACCATCTGCGAGAACCCGTTCTGCCTGTTTGCGATTAGCAATAGGAATTTTCAATTCCTTATACTTGCCATCTAGGGCAGTATAATGAAACGTAATCCGCTCAATGTGTTTTGCCTCGATAACTTTAATAAGATCTTCGCGGCAAAATTCTTCTCGCGGTTTGTTGAGCAGTAATGAGAGCGGATTGGTGAGAGCATACTGGCTATTCATAGCTAAGCCTCATTGTGGCGTGTACTTCAAACGATCGAAGAAATATTTTTAGTGGTGAAATGATACTAAGAAATGTGAGGAGAAGCAAAAAAAGAAACAATGATAAAGGAATTTTAAGAAGAATTCTTCTTCAGTCAGACTTCATAATCAACAACCCGTCGTTCGGTACGCACATTTTGGAGGAATTCTTTTACTTTTCTATGAAGCGGGTGATTCTGATACACTTCCAGGGACTCGCGAGAAGAGAATTCGGTATAAAGGGAAATATCCGAGGCTGCGTCGCTTGTTTCGAAATTCAATCCGACCTCCAGCGTCACCATCCCGGGTATCTTTCCCCTCATATCTTCCAGCATTGCTTTGACCTTCAGAACGTTTTGCTCCTTGGTGACTCCTTCAGCGAAGTCTTTCAATTTCCAGAATACGATATGCTTGATCATATCTTCGATTCCCTACTACTTGAAAATACACGGTAGCGCTTGAGATTAGTCGAATTTACTGATCGACTTCTTTAAGCACAAGTGCAAGGATGGATTCTAACTTTGATAAGAGTCGAGGACTGAGTTCCATTGACGGCTGGTTAATTACGGCGGGAACTATTCCTAAAATACTTATCACCGGTGTAGGTGTCTGAATCTGGAGGACATCCAGCAATTCGCGCAGGCCGGCATGATGTGCGGAGAGAGGTGCTTTCCATTGTAGTTGAAGTTCTTGAGGTGTAGCACGGACGACACTTCCCGGTTGAGTATCAGCAAGCATTGCGTCGATGATAATGATTTTCTTCTTGTTGCGGCAAAGGGAGACGAGTTCGAAGCCTCCGGTTCCTCCATCGATGACCTCCACATGGGGAGGAAGATGCATCTTCTGCAAACGGTGCACCACATGGATGCCTACGCCTTCATCACCAAGTAAAAGGTTACCAACGCCGAGAATAAGACAGGAATGATCATCCATACGAAGAACCTGCAGAGGTGGGGTTCAAGATCTACAGGCGAATGCCCACCTCTGCGATGACAATTTACAGAATCCGGAATTCTTTTACTGACTTACCCGGTTCGAGAATATGGATGGCACAGGCGATGCACGGATCGAATGACCGAACAATGCGCGCAAGAGCAAAAGGATTTTCTGAATCCTCTACTACCGTACCCATCATAGCAAGCTCCATGGGGCCCGGCTGTCCTTTATCGTCTTGCGGTGAAGCATTCCATGTTGTCGGAACGACGGCTTGATACCGAGCGATCTTGCCATTCTTTATACTGATCCAATGACTGAGCGCTCCTCGTGCCGCGGACCACAATCCCATACCTTCAGCCGTTTCGGGAATTTTATGGTCGGTGCAGACTGGCTCTTCCAACTTGATCTGCATAATCATTTGTTCGAGTTCGTCTGCGATGACTTTGCATTCAATCACCCTGCTCAGATGCCTGCCCATCACCGAATAGAGAGCCTCCGGACCAACCTGGAGCCTCGCCAGTGCATCATCGACAAGTTGGACGATCTTTGGATTCGACTTCGTCTGATACGCTAACGCGATGCGTGCCAGCGGACCCACTTCGTACGCTTTGCTATCGTAGCGCGGCGCCTTAAGCCAACTATAAGCATTCGATTTATCCGGATTGGGGAGAGTTTCGCCTTTGCTCGGATGGAGATGACTTGATGAATCATACCAGGATGACATCACGTCTTCGGTGATCTTCTTCGTATCGACGGATTCAGCTTTTCCGTCTATTATTCTTCCCATCGGGATGAAACGTTTGCGTTTTGTGACATCCGGCTCATTGTCAAGATCAAATAATCCAAAGGTAAGAAACCGTTTGCCTCCCATGCCAATTTGAAAGTAATCCCGGTAGATTTCGCCAATCGTGATGACATCCGGCAGATAAACCGTATCGATAAACTCCCGGAGTTCCTTCAGACGCCAGAGGGATGTGGTGATATTATCAATACGTGGGCGAATCGACACCCCGCCGGGAACGATGGATGCCATGTGGGGCATTTTTCCGGACCAGATCGCGCACAATTCATGCGCCTTCAACCGCATCTGATATGCCTGGACGTAATGATTGATGAGGGCTTCATGCACTTGTGTTGGAACACGGTAGTCGGCTTCATAACGCGGAATAAATGGTGGAACATCAGGTCCACGGAAAAAGTCGAGTGAAGCAAGATGATAAAAGTGCAGGATGTGTGATTGAATGCTATTAGCACCTTGCATGATGTTCCGTATTATCCTGCCGTTCGCTGGCGGCATAATTCCAAATGCATTTTCTAATGCCTGCGATGAAGCGATGGCATGAGGAGTCGGACACACGCCGCAAAAACGCTGCGTGATTTGAATTGCATCTACCGGATTTCGGTTGATGAGGATTTGTTCAAAACCGCGGTACAATGTGCCACCGACTTTTGCCTCAACCACCTTTTTGTTCTCAACGACTACTTCGATTTTGAGATGTCCTTCGATTCGAGTCATCGGATCGATATTGATTTTGGTTCTAATAGTATCCATGGCTCTCACCTCCTCTGATAAATTGGTGAATGAGCATCAGGGAATCCCTTTTCCGTGCACCCGATGCAAGGACCTCCAGCTGCAACGCACCAGTTTGTACTGCCATTCCATAACCGGATCGGGCAGTCGCCGTACGTAAATGGGCCCTTGCAGCCAAGTTCTAGTAAACAGCCTTCATCGCCAAACTTTGAAGCAAAGATACCATCGTCCATATAATCGCGATTGATGCAGTGGTTGTGGATGGAACGCGCGAAGAAAAGTTTAAGCCGGCCGTATTCATCGAGCTCCTTCGCCTGCGGCATACCATAAAGAAGAATTTTTGCTACCGTACCAATAAACCAATCCGGATGACAAGGGCATCCCGGAATATTGATAACAGGTGTAGCGATATTCAGCGTTTTATAAACATCGGTAACACCCATGCTGCCGCTTGGATTAGGAGCGGCAGAGGGTAATCCACCATATGCAGCACAAGTTCCGACGGTGAGTGTTGCCATGGCATTGCGGCCAAGGAGATCTATCCAATCGAACATCGTCATGGGTTTTCCTTCCTTTTCGCCGATCCATCCATAGATGCCTTTTTCCTTTGTTGGAATTGCGCCTTCAACGACGAGAATGTATTTCCCCTTGAATTTTTCTGCAGTTTCACGTGCTGTGTCGGTGGAAAGTGAACCGGTGGCAGCCATCAGTGTGCCGTGATACATGAGTTTGAGCTGATGCCCGGGAAGAACTTGTTCAAGAATTATATTTTTGATACTGGGATGGATAGTATTGATAACAGAAACTGAACATCCGCTGCACGTGGAAGCCTGAAGCCAGATAATGGGATATTCTTTCACTGCTTCTTCTAGAGCGCTTGCGAGCTTTGGAATGAATTCTTCTGTGAAACTCATGGCAGCTGGTGCAGCAACTGCCCAACGAATGAAATCCCTTCGAGAGAATCCGTGATTGAGCGACATAGAGTGACCCTTTCATATTCCAAAAACATATTCCAGTGGAAAACGGACTTGCCAACAGGAGATTTTAACGATACTTGAAGAACAATAGTGATCTTCTCAAGATTGGAGTCACCTCCTTTCAAAAGATCGTTTTCGAGACAACGCCGAAAAGGAAACGAGGACTAGCGTAATTGTTCAACGAACATGGGAAACGCAATTAAATTCTACCAACACTAAATATTTTTTCCCAATCAATCAATGAAAAATATCGTGTTGGTGAAATTAGGAAAGAATATTTTTTCCGCGGGGGATACTTGCTGAATAATGAAACGATTATTTTAAAATGTTGCTTAATCCGTTTACATGAAAATGAAAACACATTCAGTGTGGTTGATCGGATGCTATTTGCTTTACCAACTCCCAGGTTCGAGTAATATGACGTTCTGTGGTTGCAAGATTACCGATCGCAAGTCGGATTGTATATTTTCCATTGAGTTTGGTATGAGAAAGAAAGGCTTCTCCTGTTGCATTGAGACGATCGAGAATTTTTGTATTGAGTTGCTCTAGTGTTCCTTCCTCCGAGATGTTGTCTGGATGGAACCGGAAACAGACAACACTGAAAGGAACCGGTGCAAGTCGTTCAAAGTTCTTCTCGGCATCAACCCAGGAGGCAAACTCTTGTGCGAGCCGGCAATGTTCCCGAAGCCGCACAACAAGTCCTTCGACACCAAAGGAACGGATGATGAACCAGAGTTTCAATGCCCGGAATCGGCGGCCTAATTGTACACCCCAATCCATATAATTATTCACAGTGCTGTCGGATGTCTTGAGGTATTCCGGAACAAGACTAAAAGCCTGTTTCAGTATTTCAACGTGACGCGTCAGAAGCACACTGCAGTCCATAGGAGTGAATAACCATTTGTGCGGATTCGTAACGAAAGAATCTGCCCGGCCGCAGCCCTCAAGCACATATTGCATTTCGGGAACGATTGCTGCAACTCCGCCATAGGCAGCATCGACATGAAGCCAGATATTTTCTTTTTGGCAAATATCCGCAATTGCCGGCACAGGATCGATGCTGGTGGATGACGTTGTACCGATTGTTGCGACGGCAGCGAATGGAAGCCATCCGTCCTTTTTATCCTCCTTGATGGCAGAGGCGAGCAATTCAGGTTTCATTCGGAATTCTGCATCAGCCGGAATCTTTCGTACAGATTCCTGACCTGTACCAAGAACAATGGCGGCTTTATCGATAGATGAGTGTGCGTGCTCGGAACAAAAGAGACGCAGCCGCGGCAGATCGGTTCTTCCCGATAATCCATGTTCTCTAATGCGCTGGTGGAGAGATTCTCGTGCAGCTGTTAATGCGACAAGTGTGGAAACAGAGGCAGTGTCAGTAATAACACCATGAAATACAGGAGGTAAGCCAAGCATCTGTCGCAGCCAATCGGTTACTACTTCTTCGAGCTCTGTTGCGGAAGGGGAAGTCCGCCACAACATTCCATTGACATTCAATGCGGTGGCAAGCATCTCGCCAAGAATTCCAGGAGCGGAAGCACTGTTCGCAAAGTATGCAAAGAAGCCGGGGTGATTCCAATGAGTAATTCCCGGAAGAATGATATTGTTAAAATCCGATAGAATTGCTTCCATCTTCTCCGGTGATTTCGGCGGACTGGATGGTAACTGTTGCTTGATACTGCCGGGTTTTACCGAAGAAAGGACGGAATATTTTTCCGCATCCTTCAGATAATCGGCAATCCAGTCAACCAGTTCTTTGCCGGCTTTCCTAAATTCCTCAGGGTCCATTCCACCCACAGTTTGATCGTTGTTCATCATCGGCATGTACCTTGCGGTATCAAATATTATTTCACTTCCACGGGTAGCCCATCAGGATTGCCGGTATCGAGCACAATTTTCCATGAGCCATCCGGTTGTTTTTTCCAAATGGATGTATATGTGCCAGTTTTCTTTATTACGGTGCCTTCCTTCGTTTTCCATATACGTTCCCATCGTCCGACCGTATAACCCACAACGCCGGGAATCATCATTTCGGCCTTCACAGGATGCCAGCGCAATGTAAAATTCGAATCTTCGAAGACCGGTTCCATCTCGGCACGAATTGCTGCAAGTCCGGTTGTAGGTTGCGTCGTGTCACCCAGTATAGATCCATTCGGGGCGAAGTATGCGACCCAGCCATCAGCTCCCTTCTCGGCAGTTGCTCTATCAAATTCGCGGTCGAGTTGCATGAGGACTGCGGCTTCATCAGGTTTCTCTTGTGGATGGAGTTGTTTTATCCCAATTCCTATAAAGATAAGTGAGAATAGAAATCCCCGCGCGTGTATGCTTTTCATAAACGTAGCCATTAAAAGATCAGCATGTGAATAGCTCTATTCGTTCGATTCAATGATTATTCATGAAGAATCGGCCGATGCTACAACAGTCCTTTGAGTTTATTATACCCCACACGGCTGATAAGGAGTTTGGTGCCGTCCTTGAGAATCGCCATCCTGCTGTCTTTGGCATAGAGCTCGATGCGTGCGATCCTTTCGATGTTGATAATGTACGAGCGATGGACCCGTACAAATTTCGTGGAATCCAGATTCTTCTCCAGATTTGAGATTCGTTCCTGTTTTAAATGGGACTTGCTCTCTGATTTTATTGCTACATAATCATCTTGTGCTTCGATGTAATCAATCTTATCAACAGGAATAATATGTACTTTCGATCCGTCTTTTACAAGAATTCGTTCCAGGGGGGACACTTTCATTCCAGCGGCTGAGACAAGTTCCTGCACGGGCACAGATTTCCTCTTTCGCAAATGTCCTTCTGCATGTTCCAGCGCTTCGCTGAGACGATCCTTACTAAATGGTTTGAGCAGATAATCGACCGCATGGACTTCGAATGCTTTTACTGCGTATTGATTGTATGCGGTGGCAAAAATAATTGCCGGGGGATGTTCAAGAAGTTCCAAGACCTCAAAACCATTCAATTTGGGCATTTGAATGTCAAGAATAACGAGATCGGGATGTAAATCACTTATTGCTTTAACGGCATCAAAACCGTTAGCGCAATCGGCAAGAATCTCTATTTCTTTGTGTTCTGTGAGAAATTCACGCAGGACGAGCCTTGCCGGTTCTTCGTCATCAACGATGATAGTGCGGATGATATGTTTTGAAGACATAGGTTATTTTCTATGAACGGGAAAAGAGAGCGTTACTCGAAAGTACTCATTGCTTTCCTCAACATCCACTCGTGCATCATTTCCGTAGAGTGTTTCGAGACGTGTGCGGACATTTTTGAGTCCCAGTCCTATCCCCTTCCGTTTTGGCCGGTCTGGATCGACCGGATTTTCGACCTTGATCATCAACTTTTCGAAACACCTTTCACAGTGAATCCGAATTATTCCGCCTCCAACAAGATGTGCAATTCCATGACGGACTGCATTTTCCACAAGCGGCTGCAGAATGAGCGGGGGAACTGAAGTTTTCCCGCATTCCCCCTGCACATGGTGTTCCACAATAAGTCTGGTCCCGAAGCGGACTTGTTCAATAGTAAGGAAATCTGAAATAAGTGCCAGTTCATCACTGAGCGAAATGTGGCTGCGAGACCCCAGTTCCAGGCTTTTTCGAAAAAAATCTGCCAGCAGCAGTGTCATCGTTCTGGCTTTCGAGGGATCACTCCCCGTCAACGCACTGATGGAATTCAGGCTGTTGAAGAGAAAATGCGGGTCGATTTGCGCCCGTAAAGCACGGAGTTCTGCATCTTGCGTTAACAATTTTAATTCGAATGTCTGATTCTCTGCTTCACGCGAGTGTTCAAATCCAATGATAACATAATGCATGGAAGCGACAAGAAGAAAGATCAATACAAGGACGCTAAAAATTCCTGCTATCCATGGTTCATAGAGCGGTGCGATGGAGGAAGCAATATGCAAGGAATCGATCACCTGTATCCAGCTGTATCCCAGAGCAAGTTCGACTCCGGCAGCAATGCATGCAGCGACAACAAACAATGAGAGAAGATTGTACCACGCAGTGGTTTTAATAGGAAAAATACGGCACAGGTAATACGAAGAAAGACACATGAAAGCAAAGAAAAGATTGAGAGGAATATCAGACAACAGGAACGCTCCCCACTGATTCGAATAAGGGAAAATAAATGGAATCTCAATCAGCAATCCGATGAACAACCAGACAACAAGATAGAGGGAGAGCGTTCGCCTATTTGAAAGAATCGGATGCACGCCTAGTTCTTGATCTCAACGCCGCCCATCATTGCGGTTCCTTTGACAATAAGCCGCTTGGTAACTTCCTTCGGAGGACGTGTTTTATCTTCATATCCTCCCATAAATGGTACGCCCTCAATGATCACCAGCCAATCTTCCGGTACACGCATTTCGACACCCCCCATCAATGCAAAGACATCGATAACGGCCTCCCCTTTTATAGAGGCATCTCGCAGATCGACTTCGAGGCCGCCCATGATTGCGGTGAGCTCTCCGCCTTTAAATTCTTGCGAATTATTGGTGCGCCGGAATCCACCCATAATAGCGATAGCTTTGATATACGCATTCATGTCAGCCCCTTCACCATGATGAGCAGAAAAGGCTATTTCTCTATGGAATAATGTACTTTTCCAGATCATCATCCCTCCAACAAAGACAAGAATGAGCGGCCAGTAATCCCAGAGGTTAAAATGAAAAAAGTAGAGCCGATCCAGAAGCCATGCGGTACCGACAAACATCAAAATGATTCCCCAGATGCGCCCGGATGCATTTTGAGATTGAAGAAGATAGGCGAGACCGATAACGATCAGGAGACCGGGCCACAGGCGTAAATATTCATGGGGATCGATGATATCCAAATTGCCCAGAAGGAAGAGAATGCCAATAAGGATGATCCCTAAACCCAGAATAAGTCTGGGAGCGAAAAATGAATTGTGTCTAGTTTCCATGGCAATGATCCTTTAAGATCCGATCATGTGAAGGATAAGCAGATTTCCAAAGCATACCTATACCAACTCCAATGAGCAGAATCGGCCATGAATTATAATACCGAAGGCCAAAAATGTGCAACTCTGAAACAAACAGCCATGATCCTATGAACAGCAGCCAGAATGCTTTGCGGTATTCCCAGGCAAATTGAGCATCCATCAAACGGCCAAGACCAATTGCAATAACAATAAGAGGCCAGTAATGCCATACAGGTCCGGTGTTGAGAATATCGAATTTATCGAGCATCAAAGCAACACCGGCAGCGAGGATAAAGAGTCCGACTCCGAGCTGTCCATACATCCGTTGATTGTTGTGTTCCATAAAACCCTCCTCAGTTGATTTTGTTCTATGCTATGATACCTGAAAATTGGAGGATTGTTACGGAGATTTCGGCGAGCGGGGGAAGTATCTCGGCAAGCAGCGAGAAAGAGCGGAAATTACTCTTTCGAATCTCTTAGAAATCAGTGTTTTTCACTCTTCTTTTTGCGAAAGAGAGCCAGACCGCCAAATCCAGCGATCACCGCAATATAGAATCCGAAATCATACCACCAACCAGTATTGTTTGTTTCATAGATTCGAACCGAAGGGTTGAAGATACTGACAATAAGCGACAGCGGTGCGATCCAACCATGCCAAATCCCCATCAAGAATCCAGCAGGAATACCTTTGGTGCTATTTCCACTTTGAGGAAAGCAGCCAAAAGTACTGAAGACAACCAACGAAACAAGTAAGACAACAATGATCTGTTTTTTCATAATCACTCCATCAATTCAAACATTTGTATTCCTTCATCTTCATTCAGGCGCTTTCATGCCAAATTGCGACCATTCCTCGAGTGATGGGCCATAGATTCCCGGTACTTTCAGCCCTGCTTGACGCATCAGCACTGTCATTTGTGAGCGATGATGTATTTGGTGTTTCACAAGCGAAGCAAGCGCTGCGGCACGTGTCCATTGTTCACCATACATATCAATGAGTTCTGAAAGCATCGCATCTGTCCAAGTTCTCTTCACCTCTGCTGCGACCGAAGCACCGGCTTTTTCATATGCGGATACAATATCTGCAGTGTGCTCGGGAACAACGGTATCTTCCGGGGGTGCGGTAATATTCAATCCGGCTTTGGCTCCCATTTCACCGAGGGTGAGAACGATATGCCATGCAAGAAATCCAAGTGAACGTCCCTCGGGAGTAATTTTTTGACCGAGAGAGGTGTCGATGAGAGTGCGGAAGACTTTCATTGTTGACTCGTTCTCATATGTCCAGTCATTGAGAAAATCTTTAATAGTGTGATACATGGTTTAGCCTCTTGAATAATAAATTAGTCCTATGTGTTTTCTTCTCTCAGCTTTCTGTGTCGCTCAATCCAATAAGCCCACACGATAAAAAGCCACTGAGCAAATCCGGTGATCGCTACAATGTTCATGTTCGGCGGCGGGGGTGATGTAATATTGCCGATATATGAAACTAGGAAGAGAACGATCAAACTCCAAAATGCATAATTCCCGATACGATCGACCGCCTTTGTTGTTCTCAAGTAGAAATATATAGCGGCAATAAAAAGAGAACCTTCAACGCAGATTGTTCCGATAATCGAATTCCACAAACCAAGTCCTACAACAGTATTGATACCTGGTGCAATCGGAAGATCGGGCCTATGCGATAAAAAATCGAGGAACCAATGGCTGAAAACAACAGAACCGACAATACAAGCATTGCGCCAGTTGCGTTTTACAACAAAATAGATTCCAGCTATTATGAATGACCATCCAAGACTCGTCAGCATACTGTGTGAGATGGGATAGTCGTAAAAATCGAATGGAGTAAACGCGGTATCTCCCGGAACGATTCGGGCATGTTCAAGGCCCAGGAGCAGAAAAAGAGGCCAGAGAAGATCAAGGAATTGAGATGCAAAAAAGAGTGTTCCGAGATTTACTTCACGGGCGGCTTTCTTTGCCCCAAGGGCAATCGCATAATGACCGATGAACATAGTCTCTCCGATTGAGTTGTCACTCCAGATTCATTTCCTTTTCATCCCCGGCAGAATCGATGTCATCGTTCCCGCCTGGAAAATCGATCTCCATTCTTGTCTTCGAATACCGTTCAATAATGGATTTTGCACCCTGATCGCCGTTCAGTGATAGCAACTCCGGAAAGATCTGCCGGTCGAACAAGGAAGGCACTCCGACGGTTCCGGCATACCTGCTTGTTACAAGAGGTGCTCGAGTGTCAATATAAGTTTCGATAATCTTGTTTATAAAGACGGTCGATAATTTTGGCTGATCGCAAAGAAGAATAACCGCTGCTTCGGTTCTCTCGCTCAATGATTTCACCCCAGCACAAAGAGAAGTGCTTAGTCCTTCCTGCCATTGATGATTTTCAATAATACGGACAGGAAGATTTATCAACTCGGCCTTCATGCGTTCCGATTCATACCCGAGGACAACATGAACCGTTTCAGCAATAGACTTCGATGCCATCTCAGCAGTTTTTCGGAGAAGGGTAACTCCATTCAGAGATAATAATTGTTTCGGTCGTCCAAGTCTTGTCGAAGCGCCAGCGGCAAGAAGAACAATTGCAATATGAGGCACTGAGGACATAGGTACGAGAAGGAGGACCTCTTCCTTACCCTCCGCAGAAAAGGAGGGTAAGGGAAAAGAGAGGTCTGGACGTTTACTTCTTCATCCTTGTGAGGATTTTTTCCATGTCATCCATAACACGATTCATTTTTTTCATGGTCAGCTCGAACGGTTCAGAGGTTGTCATATCAACACCGGCCGTCTTCAGCAGGTTGATAGGATAGTCCGATCCGCCGGAAGAAAGGAATTTAATATATTTCTTTGTCGATTCTTTGTTGCCCCCTAAAGTCCATTCAGATAATGCTGCTGATGCAGTATACGCTGTTGCGTACTGGTAGACATAAAAATTATAATAGAAATGAGGAATATACATCCATTCTGCTTTGATCTCATCGTCCACAATGCAGATTTCCTGATCGTGGCCGTAATATTTTTTCACAATCTCTTCATAGACCTTATTCAATACATCGCCTGTTAATGGTTCCCCTTTTTCTGCCATTTCGTGGATACGTAATTCATATTCCGCAAACTGCGTCTGCCGGAAGACGGTCCCTTTGATGCCCTCAAGATAGCTGCCAAGCAAAGAAAGCCGGACATTATCATCTTTGATCTGTTTCAACATGTAATCGATGAGAAGCGCTTCATTGAAGGTTGATGCAACTTCTGCCACAAATATGGGATAATCGGAAGTTGCATACGGTTGATTCGTGTTGGAAAAATAGCTGTGCATCGTATGGCCGAGCTCATGCGCCACTGTGCTCATATCATCGTATTTTCCGTTATAGTTAAGCAAGATATATGGATGTACATCGTATGCAGAACCGTTGGAGTATGCACCGGAGCGTTTTCCTTCAGTCGGATAGACATCCATCCATCGGCTGCTGAAGGCTTTACTGACGGTCGCAACATAGTCACTGCCTAACGGCTTTAATGCTGCAAGAATATTTTTCTGCGATTCCTCAAACGTGTACTTCAAATCGACATTGGCGAGGAGCGGGGCATAGAGATCGTAATAGTGCAGCTGATCCACGCCAAGAATACGCTGCCGGAGTTTCAAATACCGGTGGAACGTGCTCAGGTTCTTGTTCACGTTATCGATGAGACTGCTATATACCTGCACGGGTACATTATTCGCATCAAGCGCACTTTCCAGGCAAGAATTATACTTGCGCGCGTTCTTGTAAAACAAATCTTTCTTCACTTGTGCGTTCAATTGCGTCCCGAAAGTCCTCCGATAATCATTCAGCTTGCCCATAAATGCTGCAAAGACCTTCTTACGATCTTCGCGGTTTGCAGAAGTGCGCTGCAGCGCAAATCCGGAAGCATCCAGCTTTACGACTTTTCCGTCCGCGAGTGTGACCTCGGGATATGGGAAGTCGGCATTGGCGAAAATCCCACGGATACTGGAAGCAGCATCCGACATCAAACCGGCGTCCGCAATAATCTTCTCTTCCCCCTCACTGCCGGTATGTGCCTTTCTGCGAAGGATATCATCTAAATAATGTCGATAAATTTCGAGTTTCTTCTCCGTTTTCAGAAACGATTGGACTGTTGCGGGATCGATCTTTAAAATTTCCGGTTCAATAAATGCTGCCGTTGCGTTGAACGCCGCACCAAGTTGGCTCATTTCCTGCTGCATTCCTAAGTACGATTGTACTTTCGTGTCTTGATCCAGACTCATGCTGGCATAGGAATACAGACGCGAAAATTCCTTATTCAGTTCTGTGACAAGATCGAGACACCCTAACATCTGCTGAGCAGATGATCCGAGTGTTCCCTTATATTTCCCCAGTGCAGGAATTGTCATACTTCTTTCAGACGCCGGATTGGCGTCTGTCAGTCTTTGTTTAGCATCTTTCCATGCCGCATCGGAGGGATAGATGTCGGCAAGGTTCCATTTGTATTGGTCCGGAATTTTTTGATCGGTCTCGCTCCTGTGCGACAGCGGTGTCGGGGAATGAGAGTGCCAGTCCAAGAAGCGGCACAGCGAATTTTGCAAAAGGATGCATGATTTCACCTTGATAGATATGGGACATGATGAGTTACCATCTCAATTGGATTGAGTGCTATTTATTATTCCCAATGTACGGGATGGAAAGGACGGAGGCAATAAGGTGATCAATGTTTTTCCAGGATGTTGTTTGTTTTCTCACTTCTTGCTTGTCCTCTCGAATTTGGGTAGATTTTATCAGAAATGCGTATCGCTGACGACAAAATTGATGAAGTCCGAAATGCCAATGATATTGTCGATGTCATTGCCGCATATGTACGGCTGAAGAAACGCGGAAAAAATTATCTCGGTCTTTGTCCATTCCATACCGAGAAAACTCCCTCATTCACCGTCAGTGCCGAAAAACAGATGTATCACTGCTTTGGCTGCGGCAAGGGGGGGAATATCTTCACGTTTTTAATGGAGATAGATAAAATCTCGTTTGTTGAGGCGGTTCGTTCCCTTGCATTGAAAGCCGGTATTCTCCTTCCGGAAGAGAGCAAGCCCATAACGGAAGAGCAGACCGAATTTGAGAATTACTATGCAATCTGCCGTTTTGCCGGCATGCACTTCTTTCGAAACCTTACAGAGTCAGAGGAAGGGAAAGATGCACTCAAGTACTTTTACAAGCGCGGATTTACAGATGAAACCATCCGCACGTTTGGCCTCGGCTATTCATTGAACTCATGGGATGATTTTGTCACCAGGGCTCAGGCCGAAGGATTTAAAGCCGAGGATATCGCAAAGATCGGTCTAGCCCGGGTTCGGGAAGATGGTTCGCTGTATGACTATTTTCGCGGACGCGCGATGTTCCCGATTTTTTCCACCCAGGGCCGTGTCATCGGCTTCGGCGCACGCAAGATGCGGGAAGACGATCCCATCGCCGGCAAGTATATCAATTCACCTGAGACCCCCATCTACAATAAAAGCCGTGTGCTCTACGGGCTCTTTCATTCAAAAGAATTCATCCGCCAGGAAGATGATGTTCTGATGGTCGAAGGATATGCGGATCTGATCTCGCTGTATCAAGCAGGAATTCATAACGTGGTGGCATCAAGCGGTACTGCTCTGACAGAAGAACAACTCGTACTCATCAACCGTTATTCCAAGAACCTGACACTCGTCTATGATGCTGATACTGCCGGTTCCAGCGCTACCGTACGCGGTATCGACCTCGCGTTGGAACGCGATCTGAATGTCCGAATCGTTGAATTACCGGAGGGGGAAGATCCGGACTCTTTTATAGTGAACCATGGCGGCAGCGGATTCCGAGAACGGCTTTCTCAGGCTGTTTCCTTTATTGATTTCAAAGCCAAACAATTCCAGAGAGCAGGAGCCTTTGCCACTGTGGAAGGCAAAACTCACGCAGTACGCTCGATCGTTCAATCCATCGCCAGAATGAAGGATGAATTAAAACGAAATTTCTACGTCAAGGATGTCGCAGAGAAGTACGATGTGTACGAAAGTCTTCTCTTCCGTGAACTCGAGCAGACAATAGCACAAGAAAAACGTACGACTCGATCCGAGGTTTTTACAAAACCCTCCCCCACATACAAACCCGCAGCAGAGAAACCCGCTGGATCTGAAAAGAAATCAAGCCCTCCAGAAGAACGCGATATCCTGAAATTGATCCTTGATGGAAATACCGACGTAATTCGTTATATTCTTTCACATATTTCGCTTCTCCAATTCACTGATGAACGCATGAAGAGGTTGGCGCAATACATCCTGGATGTCTACGATGAACGCGGTATAATCGACGCACCGGCAATTATCAGTGATCTGACTGAACCGGATTTGAAAGATCTCATGAGCGATCTTGTCTTAAGCCGTTACGAGTTGAGTCATGGATGGCAGGATATGGAGAAAGAGATCGATGAACCAGACCCGATGATGATCGCTCGCGATGCTGTCATCACAATCCGGCGCAAGGCGATACAAAAAGACATGGAAGAAAATCAAAAGGCATTGAAAGAAGCAAGTATGCAGCGGATGGATGCGACCCCTTTTCTCCTGCGGCAGCAGGAATTACTGCAGATGTTAAAACAACTCGATGTCATGAGAACCTAAATATGGAAAAAAGAATATGCAGAGAAAAACCCCATTAATGATTCACATCGTGCCAGGCAAATGCGACTACTGCGGCTGCTGCGTTGGAGTGTGTCCGGAAGATGCCATTGAATTGATGGAATCACGCATTTCCATTATCGACGAACGATGCACAAATTGCTGCAAATGCGTTTGGGCATGCCCATGGGAAGTGATCCAGTTTCATCGAGAGGGAGTGGAACAGCTGGCAACAATTCAACCCATGTATTTGAATGAGCAGGAACAATGAAAGAACAATATGATATCATCGTGGTTGGCGCAGGTCCGGCCGGTTCGACAACGGCGCGATTTGCCGCTGCTGGAGGTGCTTCCGTCTTGATGCTGGAAAAGGACCGCGATGTCGGTTATCCGGTTCGCTGCGGCGAAGCAGTCAGTCATGAAGGAGTGGTTCAGTTTATCCAGCCGGACCCGAAATGGATCGCGGCGACGGTCACCAGGTTTCGGCTTGTAGCTCCCAACGGGAAATCCGTCGTCCCACGGCTTGACGGTGCCGGCTATGTACTCGAGCGGCGTTTGTTTGACTATGAGATCGCTAAGCTGGCGGCCTATGAAGGTGCGGAGGTCGTTACCAAAGCGTATGTCTATGATCTCCTGAAAGATGACAACGGAAAAACCGTGGGTGTGAAGGCACTCATCAAAGATAAACCGGCTGAGATACGTTCTACCATTGTTATTGGTGCTGATGGAGTTGAATCGCGTGTCGGCAAGTGGGCAGGCATCGATACAACCTGCCATATCCATGACATGGAAAGTTGCGCACAGATGACGATTGCCGGAATTGAAATGGAGCAGGACTGTCTCGAATTTTATTTTGGCGACGCAACATCTCCCAGCGGTTATCTGTGGGTGTTTCCCAAAGGAAAGGGAACAGCGAATGTCGGTATCGGGATCAATGTCGAAGAAGCAAAAAAGAAATCCGCTATACGCTATTTGCAGGAATTTATTGATCGTAAATTCCCGCATGCCGCAGTGCTCACCCACATTGCCGGCGGTGTTCCCTGTGCAAAGACGTGCGATACACTGGTCAAGAACAATGTTATGCTGGTTGGCGATGCCGGCCATCAGGTCAATCCGGTCTCCGGCGGCGGCATCATCAGCGGAATGATCGGCGGGATGATCGCCGGACAAATCGCTGCTGAAGCTCTAACCATGAACGATCTTTCGTATTTAACGGAATACGAGAAACGGTGGCAGAAACGACTTGGATGGCGGCATGAGGTGTTTTATAATATCAAGGAAGCGATATCAGGTTTTTCGGATGAGACACTGAACAACATCGCTGACAGTGCTCTCAAACTCCCGGAGGAAAAACGAACTCTGGGAGGTATTTTCCGTTCGGCATTATGGAATCAACCGTCGATGCTGATGGAGGTAGCAAAAGTGTTTATCTCCTAGTGGTTGAGTGACAAATAAAAAGGTACCACCCTTTTAGCGGTAAAATTGTTATACTTGTTCATTGACATAATAGCTATTCATAAAGAACTATCTCTCAAAGAGAATGAGTGAAGCTATGCGCAAA
>Ga0268280_1000031_pt1 | contig 140465 bp, 109 predicted proteins | sample saktaG_9_FD_190139 | JGI IMG/M metagenome (GOLD analysis project Ga0268280, IMG submission 190139) | Saline water microbial communities from Sakinaw Lake, British Columbia, Canada - sak_2011_5_24_40m | ecosystem: Environmental > Aquatic > Non-marine Saline and Alkaline > Saline ...
CAGTTTAACCTTGCTCTCGGTGGTCGCATTGTCAAGCCTCTTACCTATCCGCCCGTCAACTTCAACATATTCCAGCCCCCTGATATTCTTAAGCCCATCCAGGGAAGCCAAAGGTAATTTCACCGACCAAACTTCACCGGCTTGTGTGTTGATCATTACACCCAGGTTTTCAAGTCCTTTACGGTCAATATCCGGAAGGACTTTTATAAGAGCCCCGATATAATTCTGTCCGCCAATAGTCGTCACCGGGTAAAACTGCGAAAGCCCGGAAGCAACGCCTGCCACGCTGCTTTTCAGAGCCGACAACTCGCCGGCCCTAAGCAAAAATGCTTTCGTATTTGCCGAAAATTGCACATTCTGCGCAAAAACCGGCATTGCAATTACATACACTGCAAGAAAGAAAAAAATCCTGATCGTTTTCATAAATCTTTAATTTTGTTTAACACTTATTTATGTCTGCGGATGAGGGATTCCGGTTCCTCTACCCGGTTAATTATCAAGTTCATTCATTCTCAGCATGGCAGCTCAGACAAATATATTTAAATTCTGTTCGTCTTCGACAACCCCTTTAAATATTTTTGTCTGAGAGTAAAGAGGAATCTGAAAGAATGAAAGGAATAAAGCAATGAAGGCTGGAAATCCCCAAAAAGAAATTCTCCTTTTCATTCTAAAAATATAGCATTTTTCAACTACATTTTTTTCATAAAGACTTAATTACCGATAATGATCTTGCGGATGACTCTGCAGTCGCTGCTTGTAAATACGACGGTATATACACCCGGTGGAGTGGATCTGAGCTCGATGAGTTCGGTGGCCGTGCCGCTGACCCTGATGTCGGTCTTCTGGTAAATCATGGCACCAAGTTCATTGTAGATAGCGATGTTGAACAAAGCCGCGGACATTGTATGCGGTTGTGGCAAAACTCGACATAATGTAATTCAAACCATTATTCCAGTCGGGAAGGGTAGTGATGGAACTGGTCGTTATATCCCATACATGGACCCTGAGGGTGTATCTTGATCCAATCAGTGGGGTCGAAGTAAGGATGACTTTGTTCCCGTATGAAACCAGGTCAAACCAGCTGTTGTAACATGCCATGGCTGTAGCACCTGTGCGGTTGGTCCATGTTCCCGATGCCAGCTCATATAAATAGATCTTACCGGAAGTTTGTTCACTGAATGCCATGAAAAGTTTTCCGCCGTTTTTATTGAACGATAAACGCAGGGTATAACCCAACAGGTTCGCAGCAGGTTTCAGCATACCGGTGACCAGCACCCAGTCAGGGTCTGACGCCCCTTTTTTAAAGGTATAGATGCTGTCGTAATCGCTGGAAAAGAAACCTACATACATCACTTTTGATGCAGAATCATAAGCAATATCAGAAGTCCCAGCCATGGGAGGCATGGGGGCTGTGGTTCCATATTGAGACACAATACCGTTCTTATATTGTCGTACGGCACAATGACCAGACAAAGTGTAGGGCTGATAAAATTCATTTTTATCCACTACACACATCCTTAGTCCGCCGGTATAGGATGCGGCAAACACCCCGCGGTTAATCATATAGTCCTGAGCCACTGCCGGGAGTTGAAATGTCATCATTAGAATAACAGAAAGGATGAGTGTACTCAATCCTGATGAGAAATTTTTGAAAAAGGAATAACGGTTTTTCATACAGACTAGGTTTTTGAGTTAGCATTTGAATTCATATGATGGTCCTTTCCGTGTGTTCCTGGCGGAATCACTGGGAAATAAATTCCGGGTAAAAAAAGGCATAAAAAATTCCTGGGAAACCATGCTTTCAGGTTTACCTTTTACGGTTAAAGTCTTAACAAAGGGTGGGCCAAAAATTTCGGAAAAAAGAAACTTAGCTTGATGGAATTAGCTAATCGGCTGAATCCGAGAATTAAAAAAATAATTATTTTTTAGTGAAAAATATATTTTATACCGATAAGGTTAATGTATTGATAATTTTATGAAAATTATCACGCAGTTACGCGATAATGCGATACTTAATTTCGCAGGTGCAAAACCAGTTGAAATTTTAATTCGATGATCCCCGAAGGGTAGGAACACGGCGAATTCCAAGGTAAATTGCTTTCAGGGGATGACTTCCGTCAAATACTCAGGCCTGGCCAAAAGAGGATCATGAGTTCAGTCAATCGTGGAGTTGCTATAGATTACCGGGCTTTATCCCGATTACTTTTTTTCCGCCAGCCCAGATTAAATTCAGCTTGAACGGCACATTGGAAGATATTTTAACCTGAGGTTCCTCCTTAAGGTTCTTTCTTTTCTGACAATATAGTTTTATCAACCCATCCTTCCCATAAGGCAACTGGCTTATACCGAACTCGTCGGTCATCCTGATGTCCCATGTAAGGGAACTATCAGGGACATCCGCCCTGATCCCAAAAACATATTCTATCAACACTGCAATCGGAGCCAGTCCGGTCCACCCAACAAAATCCTTTTTATTATTGCCCTGGATTTTATCAGGGGCATAATTCAGGGGCATAATTCTCAAAAAGTGTTCCGGTCCGGTTGAATACTTCAACAACATTATTAAGGTGGTTCAGGGCAATTTCATAAGCCGGGGAATCCCGGTGATAGTTTGTAAGACCACGCAGGACCATGTAATTTGTCGGGGCCCAGACAGAGCCCCGCCAATACCCTCCATTCAGGGTTATAACCGGCCGGTAAGCAGGAAAGGTTACAACTTAATAATCCGACAAGAAAGAAGGGAATTAACCTTACCATTGCGTTCTGTTAAATGATCAATATTCCAAGATCGCTGGGAGTCGGTGAAACTCTTCCTCTTTTTTCCTGTCTTTCCTTGCTTTATACAGTTTCTTGCCACCATATGCTGCGCCCATTGCGAGAAGGATGCCGAGTCCTCCGTCAATGGGAGCGCCAACGGGGGTTCCGCCACTACCAGAGTCTGGTGGGGGAGGAGGTGGACCATCGGCCATAACGGCAATACTCAGAATTAACAGAAATGTAATCATTGTGAGATAGATGAACTTTTTCATATCTGAGGGATTGTTATTTGTTTATGACTTTTGTGACAAAATGTTTATCTGCGGATGAGGCTTGAACTATGTACACACCTGATGACATTGATGCTTCCAGGTTTACGATGCTGCTGATCATAAGATTTTTACTGCGGATGACCTGTCCCAGTGTATTATACACTGTGATTTCTGCAATCTGACCCTGCATGGATGGTATATCCAGGTATATCCTGCCATCGCTTACAAAGGCCCTGCCATCAACAGTGGCAGATGTCTCTTGAATACCGATAGTCCCGTTAAAACGCAGGTTAAAGCGATCAGTGGCATCGCCCGACTGGTAACTGAAGTTATATACCGGCTCCAGCCTTAGGTTGACCATTTTTCTGAGTGTCTTGTCTTCAAGATAAATACTTGCATTATTGACAAAGGATTCCATGCCACTTGCGTTAAAAGTAACAGGCCCGCTGTATTCAGTTTCAAATTTGATGGGGACTATGACTTCATTCTGTAAGGGAGGAAGCGTATTTATGCTGAGGTTATGGCCTCCGGCCAGAGTGGAAAGCTGCGGCGCATCAGCAAGTCCGGAAAGTTTCATCCCATCGATTGGCAGGTCGAACCCCTCTGTGGCTGCAGCATCAAACGCAACCACTGTTTCATCGTAATAATTGTTCATAGAGGCAGATAAAACCAGGCGATTTTCATTTAATTCAACAGATTTGTAAAAAGCCTGGGTGCTGTGGACCCTGGCTGCATTTTTAATGGTTACCGAAGGGGAGGCCTCATTGTAGTCCAAAACAATGAATGCCTGACCCAAGGGGATATATGCTGTGCCGCTAAGGGTGGTATAGTTCCCTGTCGAAGCTGTGAAGATATAAATGGAACCCCCGATGCCCGCAGATTTGGTCCATCCGGCAGCTTCTCCCCAATTGATGGCTGAAGGAAAAGGATTAGGGATCAGGTTGTAAGTATAAGCTCCGGTATGACCAATTACTGTCGTTGGAAAATCACCGTTGTTCAGGTTCCCTTTGAAGGTATATGTATGAGAGGGCCCAGGGTAGTAAATCATATAGCCGCTTGAGTTACTCAGCGGGGTTGATGTGGATGAACCAGGATTAACCCATTTGCCATAATCAGATCCTTCAAGCTGTGTTGCGTCGAGCGTATACAGGTATGAACCTAAAAAAAGGTTTAAAGTCGGACTTGGATAATTAGTCGGGATGGAAATAAAATGATATTTCATGGCAGTAAGTGTGGCGCTGCCGGTGATATAACTTTCAACAGTGGCAGCAACGTTACTACTATTATGAATAAGGGAACCTGTGCCGTGATCGTCACTCTGGAGGATCAGCCCGTCATTGCTGTTATTGTTGGTAAGATTTCCGTTTACAGTAAGAGCCTTGCCCGCCGCTATGGTAAGCACGGCACTTGATGCAATGGAGAGGTTGTTGCAAACAGCCGGGGAACTGATATCCTGGTTTATGAACGGGTTATTGGCAGTAGCGGGGATGGTAACAGTGGAAGATGAATACGGAACATTGGCCGGACTCCAGTTTCCGGGAGTATTCCAGTCGGTATTAGTAGTCCCTGTCCAGGTAACAGATGCCGGAGGACCTTCGTATGCCCCCATGGTAGGAGTCGCTGCCCTGGTTGTACCCGCGTAGTCGGTGGTGATTCCCGTGCTATTATCTCCGGGCAAAGAGGCTGAGGGAATATAGTTTGAGGGTGAGGTGCCACCGGCACTGGCAAACAATGGATCGGTGTTTAAACTGTGTACATCCTGCCCTGTGGCGGTTTGAATTGCAGTCAGTGTATTGCAGTTTTCACCGAAAAAACCCAAAACCCCACCTGATCCGGAGGCTACGTAATCGTTGTAATCTATGGTGAGGGATGAGGTATTGATTGCTGCAGCAAAATGAGGTCCTGTTCCACCATTGTTGGACCTGGCATTTATAAACAGATTATTCCTGAAATTCCTTGCAGCGTTGCTTTGGCTATTTATACCGATGCTGTAAAAGCTTCCAGCTGGGGCTCCGCCAATATACACGGTGTTAAAATAATAATTATTGGTACCGTCCGATTCCTGTATCCCATAAATAGGAATTGCCGTATTGTCCCCCAATCTGATAATGTTGTTGGAATAGGTGGTTGTCCCACCATTGATATACATTCCATAAATACCGCATCCATTGACGGGGCTGCTTATCGACAGGCTGTGTATAAAATTACCCGAAACCGTACTTGCCGTGGCTGGTCCCGCATAATATAAACCGGTTACCGCTCCTGCAAAGGAGGCAAAGTAAGGATAGGTGTTCGATAAATTATAAATTGTATTGCCACTAACATTTTGTGCCGCAGCGGTTGTACTTGTTTGCACAATTCCAATAACAGAAGCGGTAGCATCCTTGGCCGTATTTCCATTGGCAATGGTTAAATCCCTCACGGTATTGTTTGAAATAGTGTTGGTTCCGCTGGTTGTTTGAATGCCGATGATCTTACCAGCTGTTAAAAATGTGGGATTGTTAGTAGCATTGGTCAGTTTTGAAATGGTATTACCCGAAATGCTTGCTGCACCTGTTCCTTCAGAATATATTCCAAATACTTCCTGTGCATTGCTCCCGGAAACCGAAGCTGCATTGATGCTATTGGCAGTGGAAGTGCTGCCGATTGTATTGTTGCTGATGGTGGTAGTCCCTGCGGTAGCTGATTTATGGATACCGTAGAAATTATTCGGATAATTGGAATTTGAATTGGTTGTTGTTATTGCCCCCATGGTATTATTTCTGCAATCTACCGTGCCGGTACAAAAAGTTATATCTATCCCATAATTATTTCCAGAGGTGGCTTTGGTATAAAGATAAATGGAACCGTTGCCCGTGGTGGCGCCGATGGTATTTCCGGTAACCGTACCAATATTTATATCACCTGTACCGGCAGCATAAATTGCAGTCCAGCTGGAAGCTGATGTTGCGGCATCGCTCCAGGAAAAGTTTTTAATGGTATTGCCCTGAACACTCGTTGTGGTACTTACCGTTGGTCCCACATATAATTGGATAGCAATAAAATCATTTTTGGATGCACTGGTTTTGGTCCAGGCCGTTCCCCCGCAACCGGGTGCACTTCCACCAATGAAATTGTCGTTGATGGTTATATCAGTCGAAGAAAGGTCACGCACACCAATACATATCATATTACTTCCGCCGGATGGATTAAAACTAGTGGTTTTATAAAAATTATTGGAGGAGATGGTCCATCCCGTATTGTATCTATACCAATGCTGAATGAGAATGCAAACTAATGAACAACTGCCTGTGCAAAAATAGTCTGGGTTCCCACTTGATTTTAGATGTTTTGGCTATTTCTTTGCAATCGATGGCCAACTTTTTATTACCGACTGAAGTTACAAGCTTAAAAGCGCTGCATAGGAAAGCGGATAAAAAGCAACGTGATAAAATAAAAGCCATCTTGTTACTGGATAAAGGTTACGAATACAGCGAAATTGCGGAAATTCTTCTGATTGATTATACCACTGTATGGCGCTGGTACGAAACCTACATTACCGGCGGCACGAATGAGTTGCTTAAAGACTATTATCTTGGTGGTATGAGCAAACTGACCGAAGTTCAACTTACTCAACTTACCAAACACCTTGAATGCACCATGTATCTTACGGCGAAAGAGGTCTGCGCATTTGTAAAGAAGACTTTCAAGGTTAAGTACACTACCAAAGGAATGACGGGGCTTTTGCATCAGCTTGGATTTACCTATAAAAAGCCGAAACACATTCCTGGGAAAGCCGATATTGAAGCCCAGGAGGCCTTTATAAAGAAATACAGAAAACTCCGGAAAAACAAAGCCCCTGAAGACAAGATCTACTTTATGGACGGGGTTCATCCCATGCACAACTCCCAACCCGCCTACGGCTGGATCAAAAAAGGGAAAGACATGGTTATTAAAGCCAACACAGGCAGGCAAAGGATTAATCTGAACGGAGCTTATAATCTCGAAGATCATTCTGTAATTATTCAGGAAACGGAAATGATAAATGCCCAATCGACTGTAAGCCTGTTAAACGAAATGCTCAGGAAACAGCCATTGGGAATGATTTACGTAATTCTTGACAATGCACGCTATTATCGGAGCGAACAGGTTCGTTTGTTTGTTGAAAATAATAAGAGGATATGTTTGTTGTTTTTGCCACCTTACAGCCCGAATTTGAACATTATTGAACGATTGTGGAAGTTTTTCAAGAAAAAAGTGATTTACAATTCTTATTACGAAAAATTTACACTCTTCAGAAAATATTGCCTGGATTTTTTCCGTCATCTGGGAAAATACAGGGCCGAATTACAAACATTGATGACCGATAATTTTCAATTAATCCAGGCGTGATTTTTTGCAAACCTGAGTTCTTTCAGTATATACAAATACACACCTAATGAACGTTCCGCCGATCCGCGAAAGAAGTCGTAAAAATTATTATTGCTGATGGTATTGCCTGAGTTTGTTTTGGCATCTGTTCCATCGGAATAAACCGCGTTCAAAGGCCGGGATAAATCCGTAGAATTAGTGATATTGTTATTATCAATGGTATTGCCATCGTTACCATCGCCGGTTCCTGCAGTGCTGAAAAACAGCACTCCCCCTGTGGCATCACCGGTTGAACCCCGGATGGTACAATATTTTACCGTATTGGTAGTGGCATCGTTTATAAAACGGATGGTGGATATTCCCGGCGTTCCCGAAGTGCTGGTATTGGTTATGATGAGGTCTTTTGTCGAACCTGTTGCATTTACGCGTCCGTCGATTGTAACATTATCGGCGCCGTCAAGGTCAATAAGCGGTGTTGCCAGGTTTCCCGAAATGCTTAATCCTGTAGTGGTGGGAAATATGACCAAAGTTGACCACTCACCGGCATTTAACACGGCCGAAGCTGACTCGGTTGTGTTGGCTGTAATTGTTATTACTATATTATTGCCTGTTTGTGCCGCGCCATTAATGGCCGTAAAAGCAAGTTCTAATCTGGCATATGTTGAATTTGCGCCGGTTGATCCGGTTACGGTAACCTGTGAATTTGCTGTTTGCACGAAAATGCCCGCTGCAAGTGCCAGGACAAGTAGAAAAGTAAATATTTTTTTCATAAAATTAAAGTTGAAAAACCAGATTGTCCGGTTAAGTCTTGTCAATATTAGCGTTCTTTCCAGTCAACCCTGTCGGTTTTCACTGCATTATCAAGAATCATACCTGAAGTGGAAAGAAATTAAAATCCAGAGAGTTTTGCCAGCTAATTATTTGGATATTAGCCTATTAAACTGATTTCATTTTTAAAAAAGAAACTTCCCAGGAAGGATTTGGATAAGGTTGGCGTGTATTTATCAACATTTTCGCTTATTTATCGTGAAAACGCGTATCATATTGTCTGCAAAGATTTTCCGACTTCGTGCAAAATAAAAGGAGATAAAAATATGGAAAATTTTCAGAAAACCTGGCTGAACCCTGGCAGAAAACAAATAACCACCAACGTCGGCATGTGCAAATTGCAGATTCTGAGGAGGGAACAACAGGAATTGAGCCTGTGACCAATAGATTATGAATTAATCTTCCGGATTTCTCTGCACAACTGACCTGCTTTCATAATTATGATCACATCACCCGCCTATGATGAATTTCCTTGCTACCGTTTTGGGAACCATCGGATGAATACGAATAGCAATATCAGGCTTATTAACCCAATCACCATACCATCTCAATACTGATTATAGCGCATCTTTGGGATTCTTTACAATCTGAAATGAAAAAACACTTTCCGGAACAGGCATCCTGTTTATGCTGCTGCTGAAGCATCCTCCACTACCTGAATTTAACCTGTTCCATTAAAATCATATCGTTGAGGTCCGAAGTCATTCTTTGAATCAGATCGCTTTAAAGTTCTTCCTGAATCAGGTGATTGGTCAGGATAGCTAGAGGATTTAGGAACCAGGGTTGCCGGACTATGATTCTAAAGGAAGCCGAAACGTTGATTTTCCCGCCCCCCTATTTAATAATTGCAATCTTCGAGCTCGCACTGATATTGAACTTCCCCGAAAAATTACCATAATTCACTGCCAGTTCAAGCCTCTGTGAACTGTTCACAAAACAAACATTGCTCCCTACGGGCACAGAAGAATAACTCACCCCCATTGTTATAGTAAGACCGAAAGAAATACAGTAGACTTAAACGGCTTCATCGCAGGTTAGTTTGAATGTAAACGGGTGATGGGAAAAAGAATGCGCAAAAATATGAAAATACATTCAGTTTGGTCATATTTAAGCACGATAACCCCCGCTTATTCTGCGGCATCAAGGAACTCATCGGCATCCTCATAAGCTTCTGTCTTACGGCCTAAAAGCGGGAGAATCTTGCCGGCTATCATGCCTAAAGAGAAAGCCAGGACTACGGTAATAACCATTCCGAGAAGCTGCTGTTTTATTTCGAGCCCTTTCACAATGGGTAAAGCGGCGAAACCCCCGATAAGGCCCGGGATCCCGTGCAGGTTTGTTACCCCGCAGGTATCGATGATTTTCATCAGTTTCTGCTGCCTGGCCTGGATAACTGCAAAACCAAAGGTCGAGATAGCTCCGGCTACTACACCAATGATGATTGCTTCTGAATGGGTGGCATCAGCACAGGCAGATCCTATCGCAACACCTCCTGCCAGGGCTGCATTTGCAATGTCGGCTATGCTGATCTTCTTGCGAAGCGAAACCGAGACCAGGTATGTGGTTATAGTCGATCCGCAAAGTGCGAGAATCACGTTCACAACGGTGAGAGGCATCTGCTCTGGTGTTACAAGGGCTGCGCAGAAACTTGGCCAGAACACCCATAAAATCATACTTCCAAGCATGGAATACCGGTCAGAGACTGCATCGCTTTCGATCGTTTTCTCAAATTCCTGCTTCGTGGTCATCGTAAGGGCAACACCAAGGCCGAAAATTGCGCCAAAAGCATGGATAACAATGGATCCCCCGGTATCGACAACACTTCCTGCTCCAACAAGTCCAAATCCGCCTTCAAGCACCATCCATTCATTCAGCATGTAACATGGTACAAAAAGCAAACCCAGGAGAAGGTATTGCTGCATCTTTAAACGTCCGAGCACCGCACCTGCAGCGATCAGGAGACTGGCTGCGCAAAATTCGCTCAATATAAGTCTGCGGATGTCATTTTCATTAATGCCAGTCCCTTTGCTGCTGATCACCATGTACAGCGGCAGGGAAATACTGACAAGCAGAAAAGTGGCTGTAAGGGCCGAACGCCCGTATTTGCGCACAAATACCATGAGAAACCCGAACCCGACCAGTAGCATCGCCATGATGTGAATAGCCCGGTTATAATGCTGGTCGTCGGTGATTGCAGGTGCCAGTCCTGAAGTCAATGATTCAGTGGCATTCGAGAGTAAAGGCAAACTTGAGAGCAAAAGCATGCCTGCGATAAATCTGAGGAAAAATCTGGTTTTCATATGAGTTGGTTTAGTTATATACGTAGTTTGTTCTAAGTGTTTTTCGCAGATTCAGGACGCAAATGTATTGTTATTTTCCTAACAGCCGCATACACGCCGAAATTATCCGCTCACCGATTAGTTTCAGTCGTTTACCGAATTCGCTTAGTTCTCCGGCCACATTATGCTTACATTTATTTTCTCAAATTATATCCCCATGAAAACTAAACTCTATTCTCTCTTTATCGCACTAACGTGCCTTTTTACTCTAAACTCTTCTTCAGGCAAGGCCCAGATCTATGATCAGCTGCCGGCAACCCTCTGACCGGAAGCTGGCATTCTGCCCAATCTTCACAATCTGTGCAGAGTGGGAATTATACAAACCCGCTTATCATTTCATTGATGCAGCAGGTCAAAGCCGATAGCCTGCGTACGATCATCCAGCACCTCCAGGACTATGGAACCCGCTACCCTCTTCACCCGAACCGTAAGCAGGTTGCAACCTGGCTTATGCAGAAATTCATTTCCTATGGATATTCGGCAGCAGCGCCCCGGGTGAGGAATATCATATCGGAGGCCATCATGGAATCCATTGTCAAGCGGGATAACCTTCAGCCAATTAAAGTCAGTTTTCTTTACTGATGCCAGCACAGGTTATGCAGTGGGCAGTAATATAATTTTGAAAACCGTCAACGCTGGGACAACTTGGACTGCGTTAACAAGTGGAACATCTTCTAATTTGTGGTCGGTTTCCTTTCCAGATGCGGATACGGGTTATACGGCAGGCGATAATGGAACCATGTTAAGAACCATTAATGGCGGAGGCTTTCCTGTGGGATTGACTGATCTGGATTCAAAATCAAACACCATAAAAATTTACCCTAATCCTTCATCCACCGAGATTACCATTGAAACATCATCTATCTCAACTCAAAACCATCTAAGTATAATGAGCCTCAGTGGTCAGCAACTCTTCACACGTCAAATTACTGAATCCAAAACGGTTGCAACATTGAATCCCCTCTCAGGAAACGATAATAAATAAGTTCACCGACTCCCAACCTGCATTCATCGGGTTTTACCCACTGCCAGCCGAAAACCGCTGTTCCACACCTGCGATCCGGCATATCTTTGCTTCATCAACATCAAACTATAAGCAAAATGAAAGCAACAACAATTATAATCGCAGCAGTTCTGACACTCACAGCAAATGTACTTTTCGCAAGCAATGACAATATATCAGTGCCGGTTGCAAATGCAGCTACCACTGTATCGATGACGAGTCTTGCTCCGACAGTTCCATGCGAAGCTGACTTCGACGATGCTTCATTAACTGTTGACGTTGCTTACCTTGCACCCAGCAATCCCACTGAGGCTTCGTTTGATGAAATGTCCTGTGAAATGATTTCAAGCCTGAACTTAGCTCCAATAAATTCTGCTGCCGCTGATTTTGAAGAAGAAACTGATTTCAGCTCCCTTGCACCTGTTGTTCCTGCCGAAGCCGATTTCGAATAACCTCAACATATCTTCCGCTTAATATATGAAGCTGCCTCAAAAGGGTGGCTTCTTTCATTTCAGGAGAATTAGCAAATGAGACAAAATATTTATCAATGCCAAATTAAGCTAAATGTTGAGGCAAGGCCTCTTTCAGATTTTTCAATAAATCGGGTTCGGAATTTTCTGATAGGTTGGACGTAATGGAGGTTTTTCCCCAAAGTAAGTTGGCGGAACAAAGTGGATCCATAGTTCCATGGTTTTCATATCCATTATTACAGACTGCATTGTTGTATAAGCCTTCGAAAATCCCGGTAAGCTGGCACCGGCAACCAATGCAGGTATAGGATAGGTTGAATCCGACAATTGCTGCATTTCGGATGTGAAAATCGCTCCCTCAGTCATTTTACCGCTGCTATTATCTCCCGGATATCCTGTAATAGATTTCAGCATTTCAATATCAACACGCTGGCCTGAAGTAACGCCCGCATATTTGTTTCTGAAAGAGGTCCAGCGTGTTGTGTTTTCAAGGTTGTTTTTATCCCAGGAATTGTTCGGCAGGCGAAAATCGTTAACAGCTGCAAAAATACCGGGAATACCCCAGGTTTGAGCCTGAGTTAAGCTGTCGTTCAGCAAGGATGACTATGTTCTGAAACTGCGATTTCCCGGGGCTCCGTCATCTTTTCTATTGTTTACCTGATTTTCTACGACGCCTGCAGTTGCCGGATCGGCTAACAAAATCGAATGATTGTACAAATAGAGTTTCTTCGTATCCTTCATATAATCAGATATCTGAGCAAGGGTCGAAAAATTCTCGAAAGCATAACGCAGGTCAAAAAATAAGGAACGTCTGTTTGAAAGATCTGTTGGATAAGGGGCGCCTGTTGTTGCGTTGATCACCGCACCGAAAAGATGATGCTGGTTGAACAAAGTAAGGCCGTTTAACTGCCCCAGAGGACCGAGATTCGTCATTGTCTTGCCGCCGTTCTTATACGTGGTAATTGCGTGCAGATAAGCAATGCCATAACGCGCCATACTGAGCCAGTCCCAGTTTCTCGCAGGCTTTGGTCGTTTCCATGATGGTTGTATTTTGGTCACTGAATTTGGATGCCCTAAGCAAATATACAAAAGCTTTCGGGACGAGTCAACAAAATATGACCGAAAAAAAAGAAAATGCCTGTATCTACAAGAAATACAGGCATTTAGCTAATGTTTGAGTTGTCCCACCAGGATTCGAACCTAGACCAAGAGAACCAAAATCTCTAGTGCTGCCATTACACCATGGGACAGTTGAATTTCGAATAACGAATATTGAATGTTGAATTTCGAATCACCAACTCACAATTTCACAATTTCACTATCTGAAAATCGGGTGCAAAAGTAGCAATTTTTTATCATTAGGGCAATTTTTGTACCTTCGCAGCCCATTCAACTTTTATTACATGAATAAATACCAGAGACTGAACACTATCATTGGCTGGATTACCTTCGTTATTGCAGCAGTTGTGTTTTTGCTTACCATAGAACCTACTGCCAGCTGGTGGGATCCGGGTGAATTTATTTCAACAACCTATAAGCTCCAAATCGGCCATCCGCCAGGAGCCCCAACAATGCAGCTGATCGGCCGGGTGTTTTCTCTCTTTGCTTTTGGCGATGCTTCGAAAGTGGCCATGATGATGAATGCCATGTCGGCTTTATGCAGCGCATTTACCATTCTTTTCCTGTTCTGGGTGATCACCATGTTTGCGAAAAAAATTGTCGCAGCTGACGGCGAAATGACCCAGAGCCGCATGTGGACCATCTTTGCTGCCGGTTTCGTAGGTGCTATGACATTCACCTTTACCGATTCTTTCTGGTTTTCGGCCGTGGAAGGTGAAGTCTATGCCATGTCGGCCATGTTCACATCGCTGGTATTCTGGACCATCATGAAATGGGAATCGGTAGCTGACCAGAAACATGCCTCACGCTGGATTATTTTTATTGCATTAATGATTGGTTTTGCTATCGGTGTTCATCTGCTGAACCTGCTTACCATCCCTGCTTTGGCTTATGTTATTTATTTCAAAAAATACAAACCCACCCGGAATGGCATGCTGCTGACTTTTCTTATTTCGGTAGTCATACTTGCCTTCATCATGTATTTCGTGATCCCCTGGCTCCCTAACCTGGCCGGAAAATTGGAGATCCTGTTTGTGAACTCCTTCGGATTACCTTTCCAGAGTGGTACCATATTCTATTTTGCTCTTCTTGTCGGTCTTATCGTATGGGGCCTTTATTATACTCGCAAGATTAACCGCCCGCTTATCAATACCATTATTCTTTCTTTTGCATTCCTGCTGATTGGCTATTCAACCTTCCTGGTACTGGTAATCCGGGCCAACGCCGATACTCCCATCAACGAGAATGACCCGAAAGACATTGTGAGTCTGGTTTCCTATCTTAACCGCGAACAATACGGAACATGGCCTGTCTTTTACGGACAATATTACAATGCTCCGATTGTCGGGTATGAAGATGGCAGTCCGGTGTATGCCCATGATTCAGCAACACACAAATATGTTATTGTGGATGACCGTAAAGGAACAATCCCTGTTTATGATTCACGTTTCATGACTATTTTTCCAAGGATATGGAGCCGTGAATCGGACCGCAAGGGAACTCTCGATTTTTATAAAAAATGGGGAGGCGAGGGTGTTCCAATCACGATCACTGATGAGGATGGCAAATCACAAACTCTGAACAAACCTACCTTCTCTGATAATCTGAAATATTTCTTTACTTACCAGGTAGGATGGATGTACCTGAGGTATTTCCTCTGGAATTTCTCTGGACGGCAAAACGATGTGCAGGGCTTCGGAGGAGTTGAAGACGGGAACTGGATCACGGGCATTCCGTTTCTCGACAAATTGAGGCTTGGCCACGATCAGTTGAATCTGCCCGACAGCAAAAAGAACTGGGGAACAAACAAATACTATCTGCTCCCTCTCATACTTGGTCTTATAGGCTTTTTCTTCCAGGCCAAAAAGGAAAGCAGGGGAGCTATTGTAATTGCTATGCTTTTCCTGATGACCGGACTGGCTATCGTGGTGTACCTGAATCAGAAACCTTTTGAACCCCGTGAACGTGATTATTCCTATTGCGGATCTACGTACGCTTTTGCTATATGGATTGGCCTTGGCGTGATTTACCTGGTGCAGCTGGCTCAGAAATACCTGAAAAAAGAATATCTGTCGGTTATCCTTGTCTTTGCCTTCTGTTTCCTGCTTGTTCCGGCGAACATGGCCAAGGAGAACTGGAATGACCACGATCGCAGCGGCAAATACTCTTGTCGTGATTTTGCAGCTAACTATCTGAATTCCTGTGATCCCCAGGGGGTTCTCATCACCAATGGCGATAATGATACTTTCCCTTTATGGTATGATCAGGAAGTTGAGGGAATACGTACCGATGTGAGGGTTGTTAATTATATGTTAGCCTCCGGCGGATGGTATATCGACCAGCTTTATCAGAAGATATATGAATCGAATCCTCTTCCGTTTACCTTAAACCGGAAAGCATACGGTGCAGGCAAAAATGACATCATACCTTTCTATGATATCGGCGTTAAAGGATATGTAAATCTGAAGGATGTAATCGACTTTATCAAGAGCGATGATCCACAGACGTTCCTTACCCTGCAGAACGGGGAAAAACTCAAATATATCCCCTCCAGGAATGTGAAGATCGCGGTAGATAAGGAAGCCTGCATAAGAAACGGCATCGTTCCACTTCACCTGAAAGATAAAATGGTCGATACTATTTTCTGGACCATCCGGGGAAATCAGCTGTACAAAAATGATATTATGCTGCTTGATTTTGTTGCTACAAATAACTGGACCCGGCCTCTGTACTTCGCATCTCCAAGCAGTGTGAGCCATGTTTTTAACGTCGAAAAATATTGCAGCGTTACAGGCTTTGTTTACAAGTTCATGCCTGTACTGGCCGATTCAATCGATTATATACAGGGCATGGGGGGCATTGATGCCCTCACATCATACGATATCCTGATGAACAAATGCAAATGGGGTAATCTCAGCGATCCCGATGTGTATATCGATCCGGAAAGTCTGAACAATTCGGTGCGACCCAAAACGAATGCCATGCGGGTTGCCCAGTCGCTGGTGTATATGAATCGTAAGAAAGAAGCGGTTATGCTTCTGAACTCTTATCTGAATAATTTCCCCGATTCCAAAATCGCGTATGATATGTATATGCTTCCTTTTGCCGAGGTGTATTACAGGGCCGGGGATACCCTGAAAGCCAACGAAATCATGAAAAGGGTTTCACAGATCCTTACCCAGAACATCGATTATTATATGTCGTATGATCCGGCTTACCGTCAGTATTTCCAAAGCGATATCAATACGAATATGGGAATGCTGAGAAGGATCTCCATGATTGCAAAAGACAACAAGCAAACGAAACTTGCCGCGGAAATGGACGCGTTGTTTAACAAGAAACTAAAATCTTACCAGTAAGGTGTCACGTGTAACGTGTCACGTGTAACGTGTCGCGTGTAACGTGCTACTTACCACGTATCACGTATCACGTATCACGTACAACGTATCACGTACCACGTATCACGTACCACGCATCACGCATCACGTATCACGTACCACGCATCACGTACCACGTAACAATCAACATTAATGATACATCTGCTTTCATACATTCACTGGAACCCAAGTCCCGAGGTTTTTCACATCGGGGGCCTGGCGATCAGGTGGTACGGACTGCTATTCGCATCCGGCTTCTTCTTCGGCTATTTCATCATGCTGAAGTTTTTTAAAAAGGAAGGCATAGACGTTGAAAAACTGGATACCCTCACCACGTATATGGTGTTTGGAACTGTTATAGGGGCCAGGCTTGGCCACTGTCTGTTTTATGAACCTGCCTGGTATCTCTCGCATCCTATAAAAATTTTTGAAGTATGGGAAGGCGGACTGGCGAGCCACGGTGCGGCCCTGGGCATCATGCTTGCGATCTGGATATTTGGTGTGAGGAACAAGCTTACCTTTCTCTGGACCATCGACCGGGTAGTTATAGTTGTGGCTTTAGCGGGCATGTTTATCAGGATGGGGAATCTCATGAATTCAGAGATATTCGGTCATATCACGACCCTTCCCTGGGGTTTTTATTTCCTGAGGGCAGCAAATCCTGCCGAAGCTCTCGACCCCCGTCATCCGACCGAGATATATGAAGCCTTGTGTTACCTGGTTATTTTTGTTTTTCTCTGGAGGCTGTATTATGTGAAAAACGGGAAACCTGAGCCCGGCCTGGTGTTCGGACTGTTCCTTATACTTATTTTCGGAGTACGTTTCTTTATCGAGTTCCTGAAAGAACCCCAGGTTGGTTTTGAACAGGGTATGCTGCTTAACATGGGGCAGCTTCTAAGCATTCCTCTTATATCCCTTGGGATTTACCTGGTTTACCGGGCCCGCCTGATGGCAGCCTGATCATACATTCTTTTTACTCTTTGTCTCAGTGCTGTTAAATCATTCTGTAACAGAACTCCGGTGAATCCGGCACTATCTTCAAGCGCTGCACCGAGATTGAAATTTTTCTGAGAAACCGAATAATGAATCTTTTTTTTAGAAAGCCTTCTGGCCAGATATTCCTGTTCGGTTTGACCAGGCGTTGGGATCAGTATAGCCGTCTTGCCCAGGGCTGCAAGGTCCATGAGCGTGGAATAACCACTGCGGCAGATCACAAACCGGGCATGGCCGAGGTAATACTTCATCAAGGCTGATTCAAGATGTGGAAAAACATATATGCGACCATCTATGATCTCACGGTCTGTAGATTCTGTGCGGCCTCCGGCAATTATAGCTGTATGGGATGTTTCTTTTAATTGTTTGATGACCAGCGATTCGAGTATGCTGCGCTGGGGTTCTGGCCCCGAGATCATAACCACGATATCGGCAATAGGGCAGGGGAGCTCATCTGCTTCTGGACCCCGCGAGGAAAAACGGGTGAGGGGGCCGATAAAATGACAGTGGCCGGGCAGGCCCGAAAAATGGGAAAGACGGCCCGATAGCCCTCCTTCGTCTTCCACATCGGGAATCCAGCATTCGTCGTATTTACCGATAAAGGCCGAAGTGATTTTACGCAGGGGATGTGCAGACCAATGCAAGCCTTCAGGCACCTGAATATTCAGCTGATGGGTCATAAATACAGATTTCACTCCCGTATGCCAGCAACCGTAACGGTTGTCGGAAACCACAAGTCTGGCCCCTGTTTCTTTTACCAGTTTTTTCAGAAAGGCATGTTCCAGCCTGAAACCGTTAAGCAGGCGGGGAATGTTTGCTGCCATCGCCAGGACCATATTGGAGCCGGAGGGATACCGAACTTCCGTTCCGGGAAATCGCAAAAGGTCAAGCCCCGGATATTCGTTATGAAAAAAATCCCAGGGTCTTCCATCGGCTGCCACAATCACTTTTATTCCCTGATCCCGTAGTGAGTAAATTACAGGAATACAACGTGTTGCGTGTCCTAATCCCCAGTCAAGGGGACATACAAGGGCTATGGGATCAGAAGTCATAAGAAAAAAAATAGTGCAAAGACCTATCACTTTCAGGCAAATGGCGGATAAAGGTAAAGGAAAAATCAAATGGATGACGAAACATTAAAATATACTCTTGCCCTGACGCAGATCACGGGCATTGGCAGTGTTAACGGGAAAATGCTTATCAGCAAATTCAAAAGTGCAAAGAATGTTCTGGAGCATTATCGTGATTTTGCTTTGGACCTGAGAATGGTAAAAACCATCAGTGCGGGTCTGGGTGACAAGGATATCTGGAGAAGGACCGAAGAAGAAATGAGATTCATCAGCAAGTACAGGCTGAAAGTCTTGTTTTTCCAGGATCCGGATTACCCCCGGAGGCTCTCCGATTGTTATGATTCACCGGTATACCTGTTTTACAAAGGGACTGCCGATCTGAATACAGAAAAGATAATTGGCGTGGTAGGGACTCGCGGAGCTACCGATTATGGGAAGTCACTGACCCGTGATCTTATTCAGGGACTGAGGGAGGAAGATCCCCTGATTGTAAGCGGACTTGCTTTTGGGATCGACAGTCATGCACATAAAGCGGCCCTTGACTTCGGTTTGAAAACAGTGGGAGTTCTCGGGCATGGTCTCGACCGGATATATCCAGGCAATAATACAGCCATGGCCGAAAAAATGTTGAGCCAGGGCGGATTGATCACCGAATTCTTTAGTTGTACCAAGCCTGACCGGGAGAATTTTCCTCAGCGTAACCGTATCATTGCAGGGCTCTGCCAGGCTATTATAGTTGTGGAGGCAGCCCTGGGAGGTGGGGCTCTCATCACGGCCGATATAGCGCATACATACAACCGCGACGTGTTTGCCATGCCCGGCAGGGTTACCGATAGGTATTCGGGTGGCTGCAATCTCCTGCTGAAGCTGAAAAAAGCCGATGTCGTAAGAAATGCCGATGACCTTATCTTTGAAATGGGCTGGAAAAAAATTGAAAAAAATATCACTCCGCCTCAGCCAAAACTTTTTATACCTCTCACCATAGATGAAGAGAAAGTGATTTCGCTGCTAAGCTCAGAGGGAGATCTCACGATCGACGAAATAAGCCGCAAGTGCCAGATGCCGGTAAACAGAGTGGCGGTGGCTATGTTAAACCTTGAAATTGAAAATGTAGTACGTTGTAAACCGGGAAAACTCTACTCGGTCAGTCAGGTTCAGGCTCAGTAAGCGCCGCTTTGATACCCAGAATGAATACAATGATAGTGGAACCAAAGGTAAACAGGGTGAGAAGCTTGAAATCCTGTGTCATCAGAGTGAAAATGAACAGTCCATGGAAAAAAACTGCTCCGAACAAACCAGTAATGGTGAACATGAAATAGGTTTTGATAAATTTCGCCATCCCTACAAAGAAACCCATCACAACTGCAAAAATGATGTTGGCAGGTACGAAAATAAAGGCATACAAGGTAAACGGATAGGAGGGTTGGGTAGGGAAAAGGTTCAGGAAAAAACCAGGCAATGCAATTGCACAGAAGCCCATGGCAGTCATCACAGACATAGTTATGCCATGGATGGGCTTATCAATGACTTTTTTGGGGATTATATAATAGCGGTAAAGGATGAATTTGCCAAGTTCCGAGGCGAAGCCAATAGTGATGAAGGAATAAAATAGCAGCCTCTTCATGCTTCTCAGGTCGTTAAGCCCGAGCAGTGTCGAAAGAAGCTTGGCTGCAACAAGAACACTTACCCCGAGAATCCCGGCCAGGAAACTTTGAAGCATTGCCTTCTGAAAGGCTTTTCCATATTTGCGCCCAAGGTACAAATACATCACAAGGGCTACTACCGGCGCGAAGGCTAAGGTGTAATATGCTAATGGTCTTATCATGGCTAGTGTTTTATTTCGTTCAAAAATACTGATTTTTTATAATTTTACAAGAAAATTTATAATGAGCAAATTATTTGCAAATAAGTTATCACTGAAGAAACACCCTAAAAATACTGTTACTTGGAGGGTTTAGTCATAAAATCATCCGGTAGCCTGATCAAGGTACGCCTTGAAGATGGCAGCAAGATGAACTGCAGGCTTAAAGGGCAGTTCAGGATCAGGGATATCAAACATACCAACCCGCTGGCGATTGGCGACAGAGTCGTATTCGAGCCTGATCCCCGTTATGGAACCGGGCTGATCACCACGATTCATCCACGCGAAAATTATATCATCAGAAAGGCAACCAAGCTGTCGAAAATTTCCCATATCATCGCGGCTAACCTCGATCATGCCTATCTTATTGTTACACTTGCGGAACCAAGAACGTCCACGGGTTTTATAGATCGCTTCCTGGTGACTGCCTCCGGCTATTATGTGCCAGCCAGTCTGGTGTTTAACAAAACCGATCTGTACGGGCCTGAATTGATGAACAGGCTTGATGAACTCAGGGAGATATATGAAAAAGCAGGCTATCCCTGTTATGCTGTCTCGGCTTTAACCGGAACGAACCTTGAGAAGCTTAAATCGGTACTTCAGGGGAAAATAAACCTGTTTTCCGGTCATTCCGGTGCAGGAAAATCGGCTCTGATTAATGCGATACAGCCAGGTCTGGACATCAGGACAGGGATAATCTCTGAAGCTCACCGTAAGGGAATACATACTACAACCTTTGCCGAGATGCATGAATTAAGTATTGGAGGCTTTATTGTTGATACACCGGGTATCAGGGAATTCGGCCTGATTGATTTTGAGAAATCAGAGATCCCGAGATGCTTCCCTGAGATGGAACAATTTCTGCCATACTGCCAGTATAAAAACTGTACACATACACATGAACCCGACTGTGCGGTCAAGAAGGCCCTCCACCGCGGAGAAGTGAGCCGTTTGAGATATAATAGTTATCTTAGCATCCTCAATGATAGCTAAAGACCTGATAAGCGATAATGTGATCGCGCTGAGGCCTTCCGATAAAGGTTCGGATGCCCTGGGGCTGATGGATGAACTGCGTGTTTCACAACTTCCTGTTGTAAGTCAGCTTGAGTTGTTAGGTCTGATTTGCGATTCGGATATTTATAACCGGGGACAGTTTGATGAAGCTATCTGGGACAGCCGGTTCTCGATCAGCAGGCCCTACATTTATGAACATCAGCATGTGTATGACGCCATGCTTGTGATGTCGGGACAAAAACTCAGCGTGCTGCCTGTTCTGAATGAAAAAAACCAATACCTGGGTGCAATCACCCTTGGTTCGCTTGTTCAAAAACTTTCAGCTATTGCCTCCCTGAACATCCCGGGGGGTATTATAGTACTTGAAGTAAATCAGAAAGATTATGTGCTTACCGAAATTGCCGGGATCGTGGAATCGAACGATGCCAAAATACTCAGCCTTTATATCACTTCACATCCCGATTCCACGAAACTTGATATTACCATCAAGGTGAACAGTGTTGATATAGGTTCAATACTCCAGACTTTTTACCGGTACAATTATCTGGTAAAAGCCAGCTGGTCGAAGGAGGATTCCTTCGGCGACAGTTTGCAGGACCGATTCGATTCTCTGATGAATTACCTAAATATCTGATTTATGGGATGGCCGGCGACAGCTGTGAGCCGCTTGCTGAAACAGGCCATGGTACTGCTTTTTCTTGTATCTTCAACCTCCCTGAGAGCCCAGGATCCCTATGTGATAACAGGTAAAATAGGGATTTCGGGAAACCGTATCACTCACAGGAATGTCATCCTCCGTGAATTAAAAATAAAAGAAGGGGATACGCTTCAAAAAGCACACATGCCACAAATACTCAATCATGCCAGGGAGAATATTTTCAACACCAGGCTGTTCAATTTTGTGACCCTCGACACGGTGATCGATTCCGTAACAAACAGGATGAACTTAAATATCGAGGTCATCGAACGCTGGTATGTCTGGCCTATACCTTATTTCCAGCTTTCTGACCAGAATATCAATGCCTGGTTGCAGACCTTTAACTGGAGCATGCTTACCTATGGCGTTGATTTTACCTTGAACAATGTTAGAGGCAGGAATGAAACACTGAAGATCATTACTCATTTCGGGTTCAACCAGAAGTATGGTTTTACTTATAAGATTCCCTATGTAAATAAAAAGCAAACCCTGGGTATTATATTCGGGGCCGATCTGGATCTGAACCGCCAGGTGGCTGTCCAGACTATTAATAATCAGCCGTCATACTACAATGGAACAGCTTCTTATCCGAAACAGCTGTCGTTTGCTTTCGGGGATCTGTTGCTCAGGCCGAATATCTATGTGATACACACGTTCAGGCTCGCTTACAGCCATTATTATCTCGAGGATACCCTGCTGCATGTCCCGGGTTTCTCTCTGACTTACAACAACAATCAGAATTTTACAAGTTTATGGTACCAGTACAAGAACGATCACAGGGATGTGCAATTCTATCCTCTCAGAGGATGGTATTTTGATGTGGAATTCAACCATAGTATGCCCTACCGGTTTGCACATAATACGTATATCAAATCGCTTTTCCGCGAGTATTTACAGTTGCGGCAGCGCTGGTATTATGCTTTTTCACTCCTGGGCAAGATGAGTCTGGAGGCGCAGCAACCCTATTATCTGCAAAAGGGCTTGGGTTACAACCGTGAGTATGTAAGGGGATATGAGTACTATGTCGTTGACGGACAGCATTATCTTCTTTGTAAAAATAATTTCAAGTTCGCAATACTTCCCGAGAGGGTCGAAAAAATTAATTTTATCAACACTCCCAAGTTCAACACCATCCCCCTGGCGCTTTATGCCAACGTGTTTGTAGATATGGGTTATGTATATGCTTACCGTCAGCAGGCCTATGGGCTCAACAATGTGTGTATCCCCTTTAATTCCCTGCAGAACGCGTTTATGTTAGGGTATGGGCTGGGACTGGATTTTACTACATATTACGATGTGGTGATCGGCGTGGAAGGAGCCATGAATCTCATGGGCCAAGCTGGCGTTTACATTCATTTTATTGCCCCAATCTAGGGGTTTTTTGAATCCCTTTTTCCCGTATCTTTGCACACTGTTTAAAATTCAGCCATTCTGATGACCTTTGCCGTTTACGGAAAACATCTTGCAGAGACGGTTTTACCGATATTGCAGACTCTTGTTGATAAGCTTGGGAATGCCGGGCAGCTGTATTTTTATGAGCCGTTTTTCAGGGCTATAGGTGGAAAGCTGCATTTTGCCGACCAACCTTTGCTTTTTTCTACCCAGGCTGAGATCCAGGGCAGGGCCGACATTTTATTTTCGATAGGAGGTGATGGCACAATGCTTGACGCAGTGACTCTTGTGGGAGATTCCGGGATTTTGCTCAATGGTATCAATATGGGTAGGCTTGGCTTTCTGTCGGGTATTTCGAAGGGACAGATAATTCCGGCCCTCGACGCCATCCTTGCTTCTGAATACGATATTGACCAGCGTACTCTGCTGAAACTGGAGACCTCGAACGGTTTGTTCCTGCCGTTTAATTTTGCCTTGAACGAGCTTACGGTATCCAAGGCGAAACCTATGTCATTGCTTACGATCCATGCCCGGGTTAACGACGATTTTTTGAATTCATACTGGGCTGATGGCCTTATTGTTTCAACTCCTACGGGTTCTACAGCTTATTCGCTGAGTTGTAACGGGCCTATCATCGCACCGGATGCAGGTTCGTTTGTAATTACTCCTATCGCGAGCCATAACCTTACTGTAAGGCCCGTGGTCATAAGAGATGATGTTGAGATCAGAATCCGGATCGGCGGAGAAAAGACACCTTTTTTCGTGAGCCTTGATTCCCGTATTCAGGAGGTTGAAAACCCTGTTGAACTCGTGATCAGGAAAGCGGGATTCAAGGTTAATCTTCTGAGGCTGCGTAATGCATCGTTTTTCAATACATTGAGGGATAAATTAAACTGGGGGCTTGATGTTCGGAATTAGATTTAAATCTTCACATCGCTCATCCAATAAAGCCGATCTTTTTACGTTTAAATAGATTGTTGAAAATCATGATATTTTTACCTGGAGAAATGCGGACAGAAAAAAGCTGGCCATCCTCACTGCGAGGATGGTTACAAATGCTGGCTGTCGGTATATTCTGTATGACTGGAGGTCACATCTCCGGCCAGAGCATGGAGGCCGGACTCTATGGCGGGGGTATGTATTACCTTGGAGACCTGAATCCCGGTAAACAATTTATGAATTATAATATAGCTTATGGTATTCTTGCAAGGTATAATATCAACGATCGCTGGGCGGTGAAGCTTAGTGCGTACCGGGGGAATGTCAAGGGTAATTCAACACAGTCGAAATTCCTGCCCGAAAGGGATCTTTCCTTTTCAAGTCCCGTGACTGATATTTCGGCCGTAGCTGAATTTAACTTCTTCGATTTTTATGTTGGAAGCCGCAAGAACTGGATATCTCCCTATATTTACGCGGGATTTTCTTTTTTCCTTTTTAACCCTCAAAATGGGGGCGTTTCGCTGCAAACCATTGGAACAGAAGGGCAAAACGTGGGGTACCAGGGAAGGACACCCTATAAAACTTATTCTTTCGGGATACCATTTGGACTTGGAGTGAAGATCAGCCTTGCCCGCAGGCTTGGCCTGGCGGTTTTCTGGGAGATGCACAAAACCTTTACCGATTATCTTGATGACGTGAGTACGACCTATTACATGGTCGGATCAACAATCAACAAGGATGATCCATCACGCTTACTTTCCGACCCGACCAGGAGCTATGACCCCGGCATGGAGAGAGGGAATCCAAGAAATAATGACTGGTATTCATTCAGTGGTATAACGCTTACTTATAAATTTAATCTTGTGTCGCGCAAGCGTTGCAGGGATTTAGAACATTAAAGGAACCATGGCCCAGGCGAGTTTAAAAGACCGGATTGACCTTAGCAAGCTGCCAGCTCACGTTGCCATTATCATGGATGGTAACGGGCGTTGGGCCAAGAAGCAGGGTTTTGTGCGTACTCTCGGCCATGAAAGGGGAGTGGATTCGGTGAGGAATACAGTAGAAGCCGCGGCAGAACTTGGATTAGCTTACCTTACCCTGTATGCTTTTTCTACTGAAAACTGGAACCGCCCCAAATATGAAATTGACGCTTTGATGCGCATCCTGGTGAAATCACTGCACAAAGAGATGAACACCCTGATGAAGAACAACATCAGGCTGGAAGCCATCGGTAACCTCGAGAGCCTTCCTGCAGGAAGCCGCAGGGAGCTGATGAAATCTATCAAGACCACCTCGGGCAATACAGGCCTCACGCTTGTATTAGCGCTCAGTTACAGCTCCAGGTGGGAGATTATTGAAGCAGTCAAATCAATTGTAAATGAAGTCAGGGAAGGCAAACTGGAAATAGAAAATATAGACATACTCTCTTTTACGCGATTCCTCACAACACGAAATATTCCCGAACCCGAATTACTTATCCGGACCAGCGGCGAATTCAGGGTCAGTAATTTCCTGCTGTGGCAGATAGCCTATGCCGAATTATATTTCACTCCTGTATTATGGCCTGATTTTTCCAGGGAGGATTTTTATGCTGCAATTGTCGATTTTCAGCAAAGGGAAAGAAGATTTGGAATGACCAGCGAACAGATCAATAAACTCGAACAAAAAATGCATAGGCGATAGGATGGATAAACGATTTTTGATTCTCTTCCTGCTACTCATATTACTCGTGCCTTTGTCCAGGGCCCAGATTACTATCGGCCAGCAGACCGGTGTGGACTACACCAACCCGAAAGAATTTACTATAGGAGGGATCACCGTGAGCGGTGTGCGCTACCTTGACGGTAATGTCCTTATCATGTTGTCGGGGCTCACCGTAGGTGAAAAAATAAAGGTCCCCAGCGACAAGATCACCGGCGCCGTGAGGAAACTATGGGAACAGGGCCTTTTTGAGGATATCCAGATATCCGTCACCAAAATCGTGGATAACCAGATTTTTCTCGATATATGGATGAAAGAACGTCCAAGGCTGTCGAAATTCCAGTTCAACGGGATAAAAAAATCAGATGCCGATGAGATCCGCGAGAAGATCAGGCTGGTAAAGGGTGAATATGTTACTGATAATATGATTCTGAAAACCAAGAACATCATCAGAAAATATTATACCGACAAAGGTTTTCTGAATGTTCAGATCAATGTCCAGCAAAAGAAAGACACGGCCGCTGCTAATGATGTTGTATTGTTCATCAATATTAATAAGAACGAGAGAGTTAAAATCTACGATATCACTCTGCATGGCAATACTCAGATCAACAATGAAGTTGCGATGTCTGCGATGAAAAAGACCAAGGAAAAAAGCTTATTCAATCCGATGAACAATTTGAGCGGGATGCTGGTCGACGCGGGATATCACGCGGCTACGCTCGATTTTACAGAAATCGCCAATGATGTTGAAAAACAGGGGATTGATAATGTGCGGCTTAGAATATTCAAATCGTCGAAATTCATTCCCGAAGATTACGAGGAAGACAAGCAGAACCTCATCAAACGCTATAACTCTCTCGGATACCGTGATGCCAGGATCATAAAAGATTCTATTTCGAAATTTGATGAAAGCTCGATTAATGTTGATATCTGGGTAGAAGAAGGTCCTAAATACTATATCCGTAATATCAGCTGGGTAGGAAATACCAAGTATACTTCCGATGTGCTGAGTCACTTCCTTAAACTGAAAAAGGGTGATGTATATGACCAGGAATCGCTTGAAACGGCCTTATCTTATAATCCGAACGGGGCAGATATCCGTTCGCTTTACATGGACGACGGATACTTGTTTTTCGATGTGGTTCCTGTTGAGGTGAGAGTAGAGAATGATTCAATAGACCTGGAGATCCGAATGCATGAAGGGCCTCAGGCAACGATCAACAAAGTAACAGTAAAGGGAAATACCAAGACCAACGACCATGTTGCACTTAGGGAAGTGCAGACCCGGCCGGGTCAGTTATTCAGTCGTGATAACCTGATTCGTTCCCAGCGCCAGTTAGCTCAGCTAAAATATTTTGATGCTGAAAAACTGAGCCCGAATGTGAATCCCAAACCCGATGCAGGCCAGGTTGACATCGAATACGGGGTTGAGGAAACCTCGGCCGACCAGATTGAACTCTCAGGCGGCTGGGGATATGGAAGGATTATCGGCACTCTTGGCCTGTCGTTCAACAATTTCTCGCTCAGAAACATAACCAACCTGAAAGCCTGGAGACCGATTCCCGCGGGCGACGGACAAAAACTCAGCGTGAGGTTTCAGACATACGGGAAAGGATATTACAGTTATTCATTTTCATTTACAGAACCCTGGGTTGGTGGCAAGAAACCTCTGGCTTTAAGCCTTTCATACGTGCATTCACGCTATACTAACGGCCTTGCCAACGACGATCCTTTGTTTGGCTTTTTCAAGATAGATGGGGTATCTATCGGGCTAGGTTCCCAGCTGAAATGGCCTGATAACTATTTTACCCTGTACGAGTCATTTAATTATAATAAATATACCACCCAGAATTATTCATCTATTTTCTCATTTGGTGGAGGCAATGGTACTTATAATGCCTTAAGCTTTTCAGTAGTACTTTCAAGAAATTGTGTGGATGCCCCGATTTTTGCCAGGAGTGGTTCCGAATTTGCAATCACCGGTGAAGTTACTCCCCCGTATTCTCTTTTCAGGGGAAATGTGGACTACAAAACAATGACGGTAAATGAGAAATATAAATGGGTTGAGTTCTGGAAATTCAAATTCAAAGGAGCCTGGTATATCAACCTGATCCAGAAACTGGTACTCACACCAAGAGTTCAGTTTGGAGTGCTGGGAGCATACGACTATGACCTTGGCATTACCCCTTTCCAAAGGTTTTATCTGGGGGGAGATGGTCTTTCAGGATATAACAACATGGACGGCAGGGAACTGATCGGGATGAGAGGTTATGTTAACAACTCCCTTACCCCGGGTTACCCCAATACGATTTTGGGGGGAGTATGCTATACGAAATATACCCTTGAACTACGGTATCCTATCTCACTGAATCCGTCTGCAACGATTTATGCACTTACCTTTTTGGAAGCAGGTAACGACTGGTCAGCGTGGAAGGAGTTCAATCCGTTTAACGTATATCGTTCGGTAGGCGTTGGGGTTAGGGTGTTTTTGCCGATGTTTGGTTTATTGGGCCTTGACTGGGGGTATGGTCTCGACAAGGTCCCGAATGCTCCGGGGTCAAATGGCAGTCAGTTCCATTTCTCGATCAATTCATCGCTTGACTAATTTAAATGGTGAAATGGTGAAATAACGATAAAAAATTAATACCTTATATATGAAAAAGTCAGCACTAATAGCAATTGCGTTTTTTCTGCTGGTATCGCTCAGCAGCCAGGCTCAGAAATTTGCGTATGTCGACAGCCAGTACATCCTCGATAACATTCCTGAATTCGCAGAGGCTCAGGCCCAGCTTGAGGAATTGAGTAACCAGTATCAGAAGGAGATCGATGCGAAATTTGCTGATGTAGACAAAATGTACAAGGAATTCCAGGCTCAGGCGGTTCTTCTTCCTGAAGATATGAAAAAGAAAAAGGAGCAGGAGATCATTGATGCCGAGAAGGAAGCAAAATCACTGCAGAGGACAAGATTCGGAAAAGACGGAGACCTGTTCAAAAAAAGGCAGGAGTTTGTAAAACCTATTCAGGAGAAGATATACAACGCCATTCAGGAGATTGCAACCGGTAATAATTATGCCGTGATCTTCGACAAGGGTGGCAGCCTTTCCATACTATTCGCAAATCCCAAGTATGACGTAAGCGATGATGTTCTCGACAAACTGGGGGCCAGCTTATCAGGACGCAAGGGCAAGGCTACAAGCAAACCTGCTGAGAACAGCGGAGGCGGCCAGCCAACACCACAAAACCCTGCCGGAAAAAAATAAGGTATGGCTTAATAGTTTGACTTTCACGAAAATTTAATAATTTTGCAGTCCCAATCAGAGTATAAACCATTTAATAGCACAAGATGAAAAAGTTAGCAAAGATTTTTGCCGTTGTTGCACTAGTTATTTTTATGTCAGCCTTTGCCCAGGCTCAGAATACAATTAAGATCGGGCACGTTGAATTCAATACCCTTCTTCAGGCCATGCCTGGTATTGATTCCGTTAAAATTAAGCTCCAGGTATATCAGAAAACACTTACAGACCAGATGGATGCCATGAAATCGGAATTTGAAAATAAGTACATGGACTATCAGTCACAGTCGGCTACTATGTCTGATCTGATTAAACAAACCAAAGAGAAAGAACTTCAGGACCTCCAGGCCCGTATCGATGCCTTCCAGCAGAAAGCACAGACTGATATGCAGGCAAAACAGCAGGAACTTGTTCAGCCTTTTATTGAAAAGGCAAAAGCTGCCGTAAAGGAAGTTGCCAAAGAGAATAAGTATACCTATGTTATCAACTCCATTGAAGATGTGGTTCTTTACAGCGAACCTTCCGACGATGTAATGCCCCTGGTGAAGAAGAAACTTGGAATAACAAATTAAATCCGATATCCAATATCAGATATCTGATAAGCCCGGTTCATTCCGGGTTTTTTATTTCCAGCACGAAGGGTCGTCGTCGTACCAGGAAGCATACCTGTTGTAATTCTTCGTGATCCGGTTCACCTGGCCTTCGAGGAGAGCCTGGTCGATATCCTTTACTTTGCGGGCAGGGACCCCGGTCCATACAGATCCTGACCCCACCACGGTTCCTTCGGTCACCAGCGCCCCGGCTCCGACTATCGAGTTGCTGTTGATCACAGCCCCGTCCATAATGATTGCTCCCATACCGATCAGCACATTATCGTGAATCGTACATCCGTGAATGATGGCATTGTGTGCGATAGAAACGTTGTTCCCGATAGTGACGGGCCATTTCTGATAAGTGCAGTGGATGATAGCCCCATCCTGAACATTTACGTTATTGCCGATACGGATATCATGCACATCTCCCCTGATCACTGTATTGAACCACACACTGCAGTCATCGCCCATCACCACGTTACCTGTTATCGTGGCATTATCGGCCAGGAAGCAGTTCGTTCCGAACTTTGGGAGAACACCTTTAACGGCTTTGATCAGAGCCATAGTAACTTTGTATTTGTTTTCAAAATGGTGATGAAGCGCGACTATTTTCTTTCCGAGACCCTGGGATAATCAAGGGAATAATGCAATCCCCTGCTTTCATGTCTTGCCCTTGCAGCTTTAATGATAAGATACCCTATATTGATGAGGTTTCGGACCTCGCATATTTTTCTTGTCAGGATTGACCTGTTGTAAAGCTCATCTGTTTCCCGGTAAAGGATCTCCAGCCGGTCCTGTGCACGCTGCAGTCGCAGGTTAGACCTTACGATGCCAACATAATTGCTCATGATGCTCTGAACCTCTTTCAGGGTTTGTGTGATCAGCACCATTTCCTCGTTCAGCACCGTACCTTCAGCGTTCCAGTCGGGAATTCCATCAGGTATGCTTATGGAATTAATTTTACTGATAGCATCCACGCTTGAACGTTGTGAAAATACCAGAGATTCCAGCAGGGAGTTCGAGGCAAGCCGGTTGGCGCCGTGAAGGCCGGTTGAGGCACATTCACCGGAAGCGTAAAGGTTATGAATACTGCTGCGGCCGAACTCATCAGTACGGATGCCGCCACATGTGTAATGAGCTGCGGGCACTACCGGGATCATATCCCTGGTCATGTCGATTCCCACGCTCAGGCATTTTGCATAGATAGTCGGGAAATGGCTGATCAGTTCATTCTTTGGAAGATGGCGGCAATCGAGACATACATAATCATCTCCGCTTATCTTCATCTCGTTGTCGATGGCGCGAGCCACGATATCTCTGGGGGCCAGTTCAAGCCTGGAGTCGTATTTGTACATAAACTCCTTGCCTTCACGGGTCCTGAGGATGGCTCCAAAACCTCTTACCGCTTCAGAAATGAGAAAAGCCGGCTTCTCTTCGGGATAGTAAAGCGATGTCGGATGAAACTGTATAAATTCCATATTATCCACCGTTCCCTTCGCCCTGTAAACCATAGCGATGCCATCGCCGGTAGAGATCAGAGGGTTGGTGGTGTTAGTATACACGTTGCCAGCTCCGCCGGTTGCGACCAGGGTAATTTTTGAAAGTATGGTATTTACCAGCCTGGTACGCGGATCAATAACGTAAACACCAAAACAAGTAATATCGCTGGTCTTTTTATTCACTTCAATCCCCATGTGGTGCTGGGTGATCAGGTCAACGGTGTAATGGTTTTCAAGAATCTCTATATGCGGATGACGTTTTACCTGATCGAGAAGGGTATCTTCGATCTCTCTTCCGGTCTTGTCCTTGTGGTGCAGCACACGGTACTCGGAATGCCCGCCTTCCTTGGCCAGGTCAAATTTTCCCGATTTAGTCTTGTCAAATTTGGCTCCCCACCGAACCAGGTCCCTGATCCGCTCTGTCGATTCGCTGATAGTAAACCTCACAACATGTTCATCGCAGAGGCCATCGCCCGCGATCAGGGTATCCTGGATGTGTTTCTCGTACGAGTCGGGAGTATACATCACCGCCGCAATCCCGCCCTGGGCCCAGCTTGTGGCCGTGTCGTCCATTTTCGACTTCGTCAGTATGCAGACCTTGCCGTGTTTTGCCACTTTGAGTGCAAAAGATAAGCCGGCAATACCAGAGCCTATTACAAGGAAATCAACGATTTTTCTCATGATTACTGAAGTATTACAAGTCGAGCAGATGAGTGAGCGGGTCTTCTCCGATCGCGAGCATTTTCAACGGATCCTCGATAAGTTCCTTCACCTTGATCAGAAAACCAACCGATTCGCGACCGTCGATTACGCGGTGGTCGTACGAAAGGGCAATGTACATCATCGGCGCCACCACCACCTGCCGGTCAATTGCAACCGGCCTGTCCATGATCTTGTGCATACCAAGGATTGCACTCTGGGGCGGGTTCAGAATAGGAGTCGACATCAGGGAGCCGAAAACACCCCCGTTGGTAATGGTGAAAGTGCCGCCTTTCATTTCATCGATAGTGAGCTTATTCTCCCTGGCTTTCACGGCATATTCCTTTACTTTTTTCTCCAATGAAGCCAGACTTAGCGATTCAGCGTTGCGGATCACGGGAACCACCAGCCCTTTGGGTGCACTTACTGCAATGCCGATATCTACATACTTCGGACTTACCAGTTCGTCCCCATCGATCATGCTGTTCACCTGCGGAAAATCCTGAAGTGCAATAGTAACAGCCTTTGCAAACATCGACATCAGCCCGATACCCACACCGTATTTTTGTTTGAATACTTCGCTGTACGTATCTTTCAGCTTAAGTGTAGCGGTCATGTTGATCTCGTTGAAGGTAGTGAGCATGGCGGTCTGGTTTTTGACGGCGACCAGCCTTTCTGCAAGTTTTAACCTCAGCGTGGTGAGTTTTTTTCTTTCTTCTTTTCGGGAATTGCCAAAGGCGGAGGGCAGAACAGCGGTCTTCCTGCCTTTCACGAAATCCTCCACATCAGAACGGGTAATTTTTTTACCCGGAAAAGCCTTTGATATTTCGGGTGCGTTCACTCCCTTTTCTTCGATGATCTTTTTTGCGAGAGGAGAGGCATGCAGTTTATTCTGTTCTCCTGGATTGACTGGTGGCGCAATTTGTTTCGGTCTGGCATCTTCCGGTTTCTTTGGCTGTTTGCCTGAAGCTGCCGATGGTTCGATTATTGCAATTACCGCTCCAACAGCGACATCATCACCTTCGGCAGCTTTCAACCTAATGATCCCGTCTTCGGGCGCGGCCACGGGAAATGAAGCTTTGTCGGAGTCTATCTCAACCACTTCCTGGTCTTTCTCAACCTGTTCACCCTCGGCCACAAGCCATTTAGCCAACTGAACCTGGGTTATGGATTCACCCGGACTGGGTACTTTGATCTCAATTGCCATAAATTTTCTTATCCTTCGCTCTGATATTCTTTAATGAATCAACGGTCTTCTGGTCAGCTGAATTGTTCATAATCTGCTGATTATATTCTTTTGGGGCAGATTTTTTTGACGTGTCAGGCCGGACCTCTCCCTGCTTTGCTGCGGTACCAGAATGCTGGGCATTTTTAGTAGTGCAGAAAAGCAGGAAAGGAACCAATGCAATGAGTTTAATTAATGATGATCTTCTCATTTTTCAAAATAGTTTCATTCGACATCAGCGTGATGAAATAGATGCCTGTTTTAAGGTTTGCTTTGTTAAACGTGAGAACATTCTTTCCCTGGTATCCTTTGCCCTCATAAAGATTTTTTACCAGCTTGCCATTCATATCCATGATCTTTACAACAAGAGGGGCGGCTTCGGGAAGCGAAAATTCAAGCGAAAAAATATCAATCACCGGGTTGGGATATACGGTAACGGCAGGTTTTTCCTCCTTTCCTGGTGCAATGCCGTTTGAATTGTCTATTACTTCGGCAATCCATGAATCCCATTTATTGTCTGTTCCTCCATATGCTCCGCTCATCCAAACCGTTGGAACGGATGAATTGTATTTGCGGCACATTCCCGAATAATCGCCCCAGCGTTCAGGATCACCTGTATAAAACGCGAAACCATCACCTGCTTTTACTTCGACCGACGATGACCAGGCGCCATTATTATCACAACTCACCACGCGGATCGAAGGGTAAGAGGTTGTGTTTGACCGTTGAAATCCGATCATCACAGCCTTATCGGTTGCGCTAATGCCGCTTGAGGCAACTGCCGGAAAGCAATAGTCAGAACCATCCTGCCCAAAAACCATAGAAGTATTGGCTCCTGAATTGAGGTCAAGCCTGTTATAGTTGAGGCCGCAGTAGTTGTTTACGTACATTGAATTGAATACGAAATGTATCATTTTGTCAAGATAAAATCCGCTCAGCGTACGTGTATCGTTGGTGTTAAGTTTTGTTGAAGTTCCCATCTGCAGTGCATCCGGGGCAACCGTATATCCAGTGGTGCTGATGGAATAATATTTCAACTCTGCAAGGCCGGTCGACAGGTCGTTGGTCAGGTTATAAAATTTAACCGTATTGTCATCAGAGGAAGAAGTTGCGACCATATAACAACCCGGGCCGTAACTACCTTGTTGTCCGTAAGAAACAGGGCAAACGGTGAACGGGGCGCCGTCGATCTGGTTCCATACAGTGAAATTCATATTGCCGCCGCTGTATGCCGGGCCTTTGGTGATCTGGTAGATCACAGCCTGGTTGAATTTTCCAGTGGCGAAATAAAAGAGGTTCCCTGTGATATACAGTTCATTGTTTGAATAAGCAAGTTTCGGGTAATCGAATGAACTATCATCGTTAAGCGGGTTGCCGCTGAGTTTGTAATAATACCATCCGTCGGCCGGATTGCTGGTCTTTGAGAAGAAGATGAGCAGTTTTGATGTAGCAGGGTTCAGTGGAGAAACCTGGCAGAAGAAAATAAATCGGTCGGCAACTTCGTCGTAAATTACTACCGGGTCACAAACGCCCTGAATGTCAGGGTCGTTGATGAAGCTGATGAGGTCATTATAATACAGGTTAGCGCCCTGGTTGTTCGTGTAAAAAATGATGGTGTTGGTTACACTGATAATGATACCACCGTTAGAGATTGCCATGGAATTATCAAGAGGCGAACTTCCGTTGCAATGGTTTCCAACAAAGCTAGCCCCAACCTGTGGAATAGCTCCTGAAGAGGAGTTTTCTTCATATGAAGATTTTTGGTTAAGGGAAGCCATCTTCTGCTGCAAGCGTTCAGCTTTTAGTCTTTCAACTTCCTCGTTCTTCTCAGTAGAATGGTATATGGGTACAGGATTCACTAAGGCTCTCCATTTAAGGTCTGCGGATGGCGTATTCACAAATCCCTGACTGGTAACAGAAAAATTCCGGGATTTGGAATTGCTGCTGGGGTTATACTTCTTGTCCATGGCCGACATATCGGCTTTGGCATACTGTGCATAGCTCATGCTTACAGGAAGTGAGCAGATTAGAAGAAAAATGTATAATTTTTTCATAGCTTTTTCGTTTTTGAAATGCTAAGATAATACATAATGAAGCTGATTCAAAGAAATAGAATCATTTCTGGGCACAATTCAATCTGCAACTGCCATATGCAAATTCACAAGTGCATTTACCGAGAGCTTTTTCAGCCAGAAGATTCTGCTGTACCTTATGAAGCTGAGATGAGCCTGTAGCAGGGCTTCCGCTGGGTGGCCGGGCAACAAAATCAAGTTTAAGTTTAGGCATATTTTGAATGATATAGTTCAGGGCGCCCATATTGGCAGGTTCTTCCTGAACCCATTCGAAATGATTCGCATTAGGATACATTGCCATGACTTCAGTCAGTCTTTTCTCAGGCAGGGGGTAGAGCTGTTCGAGACGAATCACCGCCACGTTCTGTATTCCAAGCTGGCTGCGCTTTTCGATGATGTCGTAATACACTTTACCAGAGCAGAAGACCAGTTTGGTGACCATGTTTTTATCGACCATTGTATCGGCAATGACTTCCATGAAACCACCCTGAGTGAAATCTTTGATTTTTGAAACGCAGAGAGGATGCCTCAGAAGGCTTTTTGGTGTGAAAATCACCAGAGGTTTACGGAACCCCCGCATAAGCTGCCTTCTAAGTATATGGAAGAGGTTGGCAGGTGTTGTGCAGTTTGCAATCTGCCAGTTATAATGGCCCGAAAGAGTAAGAAAACGTTCCAGCCTGGCGCTTGAATGTTCAGGACCCTGGCCTTCATAACCATGGGGCAAAAGCAGAACAAGCCCGTTCATGACTTTCCATTTATCCTCAGCGCTGCTTAAATACTGGTCGATGATCACCTGAGTGCCATTGTTGAAATCGCCGAACTGGGCTTCCCAGATTGTTAGTCCCCCGGGTGTAGCGAAAGCAAAACCATATTCAAACCCCAGCACCCCGTATTCTGAAAGCAGGGAGTTATACACCCTGAAAGGCGGTTGATTCTCGCTGATATGATCAAGGGGGATAAACTTTTCTTCAGAATCTTCCACCGTAAGTACAGCATGACGGTGCGAAAACGTTCCCCGCTGCGAGTCCTGCCCACTGATTCGCACCGGATGGCCTTCGCCCAGCAGGCTGCCATAAGCGAGTAGTTCGCCCATGGCCCAGTCGAGCCGACCTTCGCCTTCGAGCATAGCCTTTCGGTCTTCCTGCAGCTTCACTATTTTACGAAAAAAATTCACCCCCGGGGGGAGAAAGGTCAGCTTGTCGCCTATTTCCTTTAAAGTAGTCTCTGATATGGCCGTGGAAGGGGAGCTGTTAAAATCTTCAGGTACAGCTCTGCGGATGTCGTTCCACAGTGGGCCAAGGAAGGGCGTGATATCAGCTTTTTCGATGTTTTTCGACGACTGGAAAGCCCGCTCAAGCGAGGCGTTTATTTCGCTTCGCATCTCGGGAATGTCGAAATTCACCGCTGTTCCTTCATCTTCCAGCTTCTGGATATAGATCTCCAGCGGATCGGGATGAGTTTCGATTATTTTATAGAGAACAGGCTGTGTAAACCGCGGTTCATCGCTTTCGTTATGCCCGAATTTGCGATATCCCAGAAGGTCTATAAATACATCTTTATGGAACTGGTTGCGGAATTCCATGGCAAGCCTTACCGTATATACAACGGCTTCCACATCATCGGCATTCACGTGGAATACCGGCGACTGAATAGTTTTTGCCACGTCGGTACAGTATACGCTGGACCTTCCGTCGAGATAGTTCGTGGTAAACCCGATCTGGTTATTGGTGACCAGGTGTATGGTTCCCCCGGTTTTATAGGCGTCAAGGTCGGCCATCTGAGTAGTTTCATACACCACACCCTGGCCCGATATGGAGGCATCGCCATGGATAAGAATGGGAACAAGCCTGGAGTTATCACCATCATAGGCACGATCGATTCGTCCGCGTGCAAGCCCTTCAACCACCGGGTCAACAGCTTCCAGATGCGAGGGGTTAGGGCAAAGCGTGAGGTTCAGCTGCTGCCCCCGGTTACCCGCTACCGTCGTCGAAAAGCCCAGGTGGTACTTTACATCACCCAGCAGTTCGTCGTCGCTGTATTCCTTCCCTTCAAATTCAGAAAATATCTGTTCAAAAGGTTTGTGCATAATGTTTCCAAGCACGTTTAGCCTTCCGCGGTGAGCCATGCCCAGAATAAATTCTGTGACCCCGAGTTCCGCCCCTTTCCCTATTACGGAATCCAGGGCAGGAATCAGAGATTCAACGCCTTCAAGCGAGAAGCTCTTATGACCCGGAAACTTCTTGTGGATAAACTTTTCCATAAGCACCGCCTCGGCAAGTTTTCTGAGGATAAGGCCTTTTTCAGCAATCGAAAAAGCCGGAGTATTTTGTCCTGGCTCCATTTTCGAGATAAACCATTCTACCACTTCGGGTCTGCGGATATAATAATATTCTATGCCAACTGATTCGCAATACGTTTTCTGCAGATGGGCGATGATGTCGCTGAGCTTCGCGTTACCCAGACCGAGTTCCTTGCCTGCCTGGAAATGCTTCAGCAGGTCGTCCTTGCCAAGAGAAAAATTCTCTACGTCGAGGGTAGGACTATATTTTCGCCTGGTACGAACAGGGTTGGTCTTGGTAAAAAGGTGACCTCTCTGGCGGTAGGCCGTAATCAGGTTCATTACCTTGAATTCATTGGGATACAGGTATGCTTCACCTGCTTCGGCCTTATAATTTTTCTGACAGAATTCGAATCCTTCAAAGAATTTCTGCCATGATTCGTCGACCGATGCAGGATCTTCGCGGTATTTCTCAAAGAGTTCCTCCATCACGGCAGTGTCGAGGTTGTTGAGATATGAGAATGGGTCCATGGGGTTCTTAAACTAGATGTAAAGGCAAAGGTAAACAAATGGTGAAATGGTGAAATGGTGAAATGGTGAAATGGTGAAATGGTGAAATTTATCTGATATCGGTCATCTCTTCATGAACGTGCTATGATAGTCATGGGCGTTAGTCTGGATTCGTGCAAAATAAAGTCCTGAAGGAAGTTTTGAAACGTCGATGCCATCCGCCGTGTGGCAGTTAATAAGCAGGACACCACGGATGTCATAGATTGAGACCATTGCATCGGCAGACGCTGGATTTTTAATGAACAGCTTATCGTTGCAGGGATTTGGATAGACCGTGAGTTCGGAATTACTGTTTTTAGGGATTCCGGTGGGGGTGAAGGCAAAGGACTGAACGGGGGCGAACTCCGAAGGCATAAAGCCGTTGTCGATAGCCTGAACCCTCCAGTAATAGGTTCCCTGCTCAAGGCCGCTGATGGTCCAGCTAGTATCCTGGTTGGTATTGCCGGTGGAGGCAATTCTGCGGAATCCTGTTGAGCAGTCGGACATGGGGCTGAAAACGTCGGCTGAGTCGAGGCTGCTGCCAATAAGAATATTATACATCAGGCCTTCTTCCGGTGTTTCATAATCGAAGGCTTTATTCCATCTGAGTGTTACAGAATTTCCGGTTTGCTGTACACTCAGGTTTGCAGGTTGAAGGGGAGGAGTGTTGGTGAAAAACAGGGTTGTGCCTGAAGTATTACGGTACAGACGGGTTGCGGTTTCGCCATAGGTATCGGTACCCGAGAGTAGCAGGTCGGTAAAGCCATCGTTATTGTAATCGGCGAAGGCTGTTCCGCCAGCTGCAATACCGCTTATGTCGGTATAAAGATTATTGAACATCATGCTGCCTTCATTGTGATATAGCAGAGTGATGGCGCTTCCTCCGCAGGAAGTGATTTTTCCGTTGATAATAAAATCGGGCCGTCCGTCATTGTCGTAATCGGCAATATCCATATTGGTTGAAAACGTGTTGAAGGTATAATTATCAATCATTTCAAACACATCATTGCCCATGTTTTTATAGATAAGAATATAGCTATAGGCGGTATCCACGCCTGAGATCAGAAGATCCATATCGCCATCCATGTCAAGGTCGGCCCACTTCGAGCTGCCATAGCTGAGCCCGGGAATGCCTATGGGCTGAGTGCTGACTTCAGTAAAAGCTCCATGGTCGTTTCGGAAAAGTTTCGACACATCACCAACGTCCACATGGCCGCAGATAAAAGCATCGGGCTGGCCGTCGTTGTTATAGTCGACCCAGTTGCAGGAGGCATTGGTCACAGCCGGAAGCGGAGCAGCGATATCTGAAAATGAAAGGGAGCCGTTATTGTGAAATATCTTCGAGAGATTATTACCGGCCATAAGGATATCGAGCCATCCGTCGTTATCATAATCGCCCCAGTGAGCCTGGCCGTTAGAAACTGCATAAGCGATAGTTACAGGAGCAGCGCTGAGAGAGCCGGCAGAGTTGGTAAGGATAAAGGCTTTTACATTGCTGTTGATATCCGTGCCGGTGATAAGCAGGTCAAGCCAGCCGTTATTATTGGCATCGCCCCATTCAACATTTCCGCTGGTGAGCTGGGGCAGGACAAAGCCTGAATTGGTAAATATGCCGTTATCGTTGCGGTACACGTATGCTTTGGGGATCAGGGCGCTGTCGCCGCATATAGCCACATCGAGGTCACCGTCATTGTCGTAATCGCCCCACGACACCCAGCTGTGAGCAAGTTTGGGCAGGCCCGCATCAGTCACCAGGGAAAAAGGTTCCGTCTGGGCCAGCAGCTTGTTTGTAAGACAGGCAGACGCTAACAGCAATACAACGCTTAACAGTTTCCTCATCCGGTTTATTCTTTTTGCTGTTTCTGAAAGTTCTCAAGCGCTCCATCAAGCCATTTCACAAACTCAGCCACTTTGAGGTTGTAGGCACGCGGCGGGGCCAGAAGGTTTCCCGAAGTGTCGAGAAGCACATAGTAAGGCTGGGAGTTGATATGGTATCTTGAGATCTGCAGGTCGGCATAGATCTTACCAATGGATTTCTTCACTTTACCATCGTATTTGCTTGTAATCCATTCATTAGCAGGGAGCTTGGTTTTATCATCCACGTACAGTGCCGTGACAATAAATTTTTCGCGAAGCCTTTTAAGTACAGGAGGTGCCGACCAAACATTGGCTTCCATTTCGCGGCAATTCACGCAGCCATGGCCTGTGAAATCAATAAATATAGGTTTGTTGACTTTTTTCGCACATGAAAGAGCCTGTTTATAGTCGAAATAACCCTCGAGCCCATGAGGTAGTTTCAGAAAGCTGCTATACTTAGGTTCTTCACAAAGAGTGTATGGATTTTCGGCGGCACCCCCGCTTCGGGCCACTACTTTGACTTCCTCGCGGATGATACGTGTGAGGTCGAAATCGAGCGAAGTCTCGGGGGGAAGATAACCCGATAAGGCTTTCAGAGGTGCGCCAAACATACCGGGGATCATGTAAACCACAAACGAGAAAGTAACAATAGCCATGAGCAGTCTGGGAACGCTGATAAAAGGCAGGTCGGAATCATGGTTGAATTTTAGTTTTCCAAGAAGATATAATCCCATCAGTGTGAAGGTAATGATCCACAGGGCAAGATAGACTTCACGGTCTAGTATATGCCAGTGGTAAGTCTGGTCGGCAATGCTCAGAAATTTAAGGCCCAGAGCGATTTCGATGAAGCCCAGAACGACCTTCACCGAGTTGAGCCATCCGCCCGATTTAGGTAGTCCCGACAACCAGGAAGGGAAGAAAGCAAAGAGGGCAAAGGGCAGGGCGAAGGCCAGTGAAAAGCCAAGCATCCCGATGATGGGCTGAAGTATCTGACCGCTGGCCGATTTCACGAGGATAGCGCCTACTATGGGGCCGGTGCAGGAAAAGGAGACCAGCACGAGGGTAAAGGCCATGAAAAATGCACCGGTATACCCGCCTTTGTCGGCCTGCTTATCGGCTTTGTTTACCAGCCAGCTGGGTAGAGTGATTTCGAACATGCCCAGGAAGGATGCGGCAAACACCATGAAAATCAGGAAGAAAAACACGTTGGGTATCCAGTGTGTGCTCAGGAAATTTGCAAAATTAGCCCCAAGGGTGACGGCAACAATGGTGCCGATAACGGTATAAATTACAATGATTGAAAGGCCGTACACTATAGCCTGCATATGACCTTTACCTTTGCTTTCGCCGCCTTTCATGAAAAAGGTAACGGTCATGGGGATCATCGGAAATACGCAGGGAGTCACAATCGCTGCAAGGCCGGCAAGAAAGCTGATGAGGAAAAAGAAAAGCAGTGAATCGTTTGCCCCGGTTCCGGGCTCACTGGAGCTGAACTGGCCTATGGTGGTACTGTCTTTTGTCGCACTGCAACAGGTCTTCGTACCGGTCGTCTTGCAGGTGTCGGGAGTTGTTGTGGCTACGGCTGATGTTGCTGTGTTCACGGCGGATGTTGTGACTGGTATGGCAGGCGTAGTTTTCTCATTTTGAGCCTGTACGGCTCCGGAGGCTTCAGGATTCCCCTTGACCGAAAACCCGAACTCGGTTTCTGTAGGGGCTATACAGGAACGGTCGTTGCAGCACATGAAATATACGCTGCCTTTGATCGTAAAATCTTTTTTTGAAAGGATCTTTATTTTCTGTCTGAAAATGGCTTTATCGGGGAAATAAGTTAATACCATATTGTTCATCTGGGGGTCTTTTTCTTTTACCCCTTTAGGCTCAACAACTTTTCCGATAAGTTCATAATCCGGGCTTTTCGTGAACGTGAATTCAGTGGCCACGGGTCCATCGGGAATAACTTCCTGTGAATAGGTATGCCATCCTCTGTCGGAATTTGAGATCAGCAGGAGAGTAGCCTCACCGGGTGTTGTCTGTTCAAGCCTAAACGACCATTTTACCGGCTCAAGGACCTGGGAGAATGCAAGTGCCGGCAGTAAGGCCAGTGCGAAAAGAAGAAGAGGGATTTTTTTCATGGTTTCCCGGTTGGGTATGTTAGGGTACAAAGGTAAGCGAAATGGTGAAATGGTGAAATGGTTAAATGGTTAAATGGTGAAATGGTGAAATGGTGAAATAAATCGAATATCAGATATCTGCCATCAGACATCAGTCATCAAGATCGCGTAAATCCTGGCTGTTTTCGGAGTGAGCCTGAAGCGGTGGTCAATGCGTCGGCCTACAACCCAGGCGATTTTGCCGGAACTGCAGAGAACGTAAGTGTTTTCTTTGTCGGGAAGCGAAACTTTTTCATCGATTAGCAGGTCGCTCACTTTTTTCTTTCCATTCATTCCAAAAGGATGAAAGCTGTCACCGGCTTTCCATTTCCTGATTTCCAGCGGGAAGACGAGTTTGTCAAAGTCGAGGCTGGCGAATTCTTTGCCTGGGGGAATAGGCAGGTTTAGTATGTTTTCATGCACCGAAAAGCTGAGTTTCACAGGCCAGGAAATATTTTTTCGTTTATCTGAGATCATTCTCCCGGCTTTATCAGGGCTGGTTTTTATCGGCTGGATGATCAGGCTGTTGCGGTCGGCTACCAGTCTGTGAGTTGGCGATAGAAACGATCTGCCACTGCTGCCATCAATATTCGCAAGGATATCACTGACCACACTAGAGTTGAAATCAAAGGATGATAAAATTTCCCAGGCAATCAGTTCATAATGGGGAGATTGCTTCAGGGTATCGAGCTCAATAATGGTGTTTCCTTTTCGTTGTTTTAAAATGCCCGGAAGACTTCTTTTAATTTCTTTTTTACCTATATCTTCCCATCCCCCGAGTATCTTTATTTCCGATGTTATTGTCTGGCGGAAATCAGGGTTTATCCCCTCAAGCAGGGGAATGATGTTCAGTCGGATCTTGTTGCGGATGTATTTGTCGTCCCTGTTTGAGCTGTCGTCCCTGAATGTGATGCGATTTTCACGGGCATATTCAGCAATTTCGTTTCTGTATAAAAAAAGCAAGGGCCTGATGATAAAACCCTGTTTTGCAGAAATACCGTGCAGTCCTGATATCCCTGTACCGCGGATGAGGTTGATAAGAAAAGTCTCAACCTGATCGTCGAGATGATGCGCAGTTGCAATAAAATCAAACTTTTCTACTGACCTTATCTCTTCAAACCATGTATATCTGAGTTCCCTGGCCGCCATTTGGATGGAGATCTTACGTGAGGATGCGAACTCAGAGGTGTTGAAGCGAGTGGTAAAGAATGGAACCTTATATTGTCGGGCCAGTTTCTGAGTAAACGTCTCATCTCCGTCACTTTCCTTTCCTCTAAGGCCGAAGTTGCAATGTGCAATACCGAAATTGAAGCAGGCTTTATGAAACAGATCGGCCATAACCACCGAATCAATTCCTGCCGAAACGGCGAGAAGGATACGATCTGTTTTTTTAAACAGATATTTACTTTTAATAAAAGATGTGTAACGGTTGATCATAGACAAAGCAAAGGATGTCTTGGTTTAAGCGCTGCAGATAAAATGCAATGATCTTTATTCCCTGATGAACTTCCCTGAACCGGCAACTCCATTTTGAACAACCCTGATCAGATACAAGCCAGATGGTAAGGAGTTGATGTCAATTCTGGTCTTGCTGCTGCTGACGGTTTGTTTAAGCATCAGCCGGCCCATCAGGTTATATATAAATATAGAGCCGTTTTGAAGTGCAGCGGCCGCAGGACCGGGAATCTCAACAGTGATAAGGTCTTTGGCAGGATCGGGAAACACATTAATAAGGATCCCCGGCTTTTTCTCTTCAATTCCCACGCCTCCGTTGATGGTTTTTAATATACTTCCGGTATTCCCTGCAACATATCCTGTAAGGTTATCAGGAAAACTTATATAGTGAAGGTCGACGGTTGTTTCAGAGAACAGATTAAACCAATTAGCACCCCCATCGGTTGTTTTAAGAATGGTCCCGTGGGTCCCGGCAATAAATCCAATGTTTCTTGAAGGAAATGAAACAGAAAAAAGATCCTCATCGCTTACCCGGTTCAGCTGGGTCCAGTTAGTTCCGCCGTTCGTTGTATACAAGATCAGGCCTGCAGTTCCCGTAACGATGCCCGTATCGGCATTCCTGAAAAGAACAGACAGCAATGCATTGGTAAATCCAGATGAAAGGAGGTTCCAGTTTGATCCCCCGTCGTAGCTTTTAATAATGCTTCCGCCTGCCCCAACGGCATAGCCTGTATCGGGGTCAGTAAAGAAACAGGAATTCAAGGCAGAGGTAAGACCAGTATAAGAGTCAGTCCAGCTTGCACCAGCATTCGAAGTCTTGCGTATCATGCCCCCGCTTCCCAGCATAACACCGTTATCGGCATCATTAAAATAAACGGCATTCAGGTCATTGCTGGTCCCCGAGCTCACGGTATCCCAGGAAGTGCCTGCATTCGCTGTTTTAATTATTCTTCCTTTCCGGCCAACGGCATAGCCTGTCATAATGTTTGTAAAGAAGATCGACTTCAGATCGGCAGTGGTGCCTGTATTCAACAAGTTCCAGTTGGTCCCGGCATCGGAAGTCTCAAGGATTGTGCCTGAGGAACCGGCCAGGAAGATTACCTGAGAGGAAAAAGCAAATCCCGAAAAAAGATTCTGGGTTGTGACGGATGTTTTGCAACTCCAGGTCAAACCCGCATCGGTGGTTTTCAGAATTGTTCCGATGTCCCCTGCCGAAAAGCCGGTATTATTGCTGGTAAAGAAACTTGAAGTAAGAAGGTTTGAAGTACCGGTATTCATCAAGGTCCAGGAGTTTCCGGCATTGGTGGTTTTAAGGATGCCGCCGTACCCTGTAACATAGCCCGTGTCGGTAGATGTAAAACAAATGTTCATTGGGAGGAAACTCAGACCATATGATTTCAGTTCCCAGTTTGCCCCTCCATTCACGGTTTTCAGAATGATGCCGTCGGATGCCAGGGGATAACTACCCCCGACTATATAGCCTGTGTCGGTATTGGTAAAATACACGGCATTCATTTTAACGATATTACCGGAAATCTGCCGGGACCAGCTTTCTCCCCCGTTATCGGTCCTGAGAATAATGCCATTGTCGCCCGTGGCAAAGGCCGTAGTGTTATTAATAAAGAACAGTGAATTAATGTCACTCGTGACCCCTGATGCCAGGATCCTCCAGTGAGCCCCTCCATCAACAGTTTTAATTATCAGACCCTGAGCACCTGCTGCATATCCTGTGTCGGCATTAAGAAAACAGACCGAAGCAAGATTTTTATTGATGTCAGAAGCAAGTGTATTCCAGGTCATTCCGCCGTTAGTCGTTTTTAACATCGTACCATATAAACCGACGGCAAACCCGTTAAATTCATCGGAAAAAGTAACTGAAAGCAGGTTGTTCAAGGTCACCATCGGAAGACTAGTCCAGGCCTCTCCTCCATTGGTGGTTCTCAAGATAACACCTTGACTACCAACAGCAATGCCAGTAAGCGAGTCAGTGAAGGTAATTGCATTCAGTGTATTTGAATATGGTTTTGGGTTAAGCCATTGCCAGTCCTGGGCATTTGCCTGGTTTAAGGCCAGAAGAAAGGATAAAATAAAAACTAGTCGTCTCATTTCGTAGATTACTTAATTTCCCAGGTGTCGCCACTGTTCAGCAGATCGTCAACATTTTTAATCTTGCTGGTTTCCTTGGCATATTTGATCTGTTCTTCCACCATATCGTCGTAGGTAGGGAACATAGCAGAACGGATCACCCCGAATACCATCGGGAAATGAGGAGGAGCAAGCTTTGCAAGCATCAGGTGGACTCCTGGATCCTGGCTGTATGCATCGTGAACGAGGATGTCATCCGCAGTCACCCCATTTTTACCTATTTCAACAACCTCAAGCAAGGTATCCTTGAGGATAAGTCCTTTTTCGTTGTTCTTTCCCCAGGTCATGGGCTGGCCGTTCTTGACATTAAGCATGTTTTCATCTTTGTGTTCTTTGCCTATCACATCGTTATGCGCTTTATCGGCAAAAATGATGCAGTTCTGCATGATCTCGATGATGGAAGTGCCGTCGTGCTTGGCTGCTTCGAACATGGCTTCGGTCATCAGACCGATGTTGTTGTCGGGAACGCGGGCATAGAATGTACCCTGTGCTCCCATAACGAGTTCACCCACGTTGAAAGGGTGTTCGATAGTTCCCTGGGGGGAAGTCTTGGTGACCTTGCCCATAGGGGTGGTCGGGGAATACTGCCCCTTGGTCAGTCCGTAGATCTGGTTATTGAAAAGAAGAATATTAATATCTACGTTTCTGCGGATGACGTGAATGAAATGGTTCCCGCCTATGGCCAGTGAGTCGCCGTCGCCTGTAGCCATCCACACGCTGAGTTTTGGATTGGCTATTTTGACGCCGGTTGAGATGGCTGCAGCGCGACCGTGAATGCCATGGATACCATATGTATTTACGTAATACGGGAAACGAGATGAGCAACCGATACCGGAGATCATGCAGAAATTTTCCTTGCGGTAACCTATTTTAGGGAATACTCTTTCCACTGCGGCAAGGATGGCATGGGCGCCGCAACCAGCGCACCATTTTACCATCTGGTCGCTTTCAAAATCGGCTTTGGACAATTGAACGGTGGAACGTTCAATGGTTGTATTTACGAAATCCATATTATTTCTCCTCCAGGATTTGGTTGAATTTATCGGTTAACTCATTGATCATGAATGGTAATCCCTGAACTTTATTGAACTGGGTGATGTTCGGCATGGGGAATTTCATCCTCAGGTAGTTCACAAATTGCCCGCTGTTGAGTTCACAAACAACGATCTTCTTAAAGCTTTTTAGGACTTTTTCGGTGTTTTTTGGGAGCGGACTGATATAGCTGAAATGGGCGTGGCTGATGCTTTTGCCTTCATTCTGGGCCAGTTTGACTGCTGAGTGGACAGCTCCGAAAGTGCCGCCCCAGCTCACGACCAGAAGGTCGCCTTTTTTCTCACCGTCAATTTCCTGTTCGGGGATAAAATCAGCAATTTTTTCAACTTTGGCGGCGCGGAGGTCGACCATGATCTGGTGGTTCATGGGATCCATGGAGACCACGCCGGTAATGTTTTCTTTTTCCAGTCCGCCTATACGGTGGCGCAGGCCTTCGGTACCGGGGATGGCCCACTGGCGGACCAGGGTTTCGGCATTACGTTTGTACGGTTTGTAATCGGGGTCATTAGCCTCGGCAATAGGTGGTTTGATGGCCGGAAGGTCTTTCACTTTCGGGATACGGAAAAGTGCCGATCCGAAGCCCAGGTAACCGTCGGTAAGAAGGATGGCAGGAGTCATATGTTCCATCGAAAGTTTGGCTGTCATATAGGCCTTGTAAAAACAATCATCAGGTGTAGAGGCTGCGATAATGATAATTGGGCCTTCACCGTTTCTTCCAAACAGAGCCTGCATCAGGTCCGATTGTTCTGATTTGGTAGGCAGTCCTGTTGAAGGGCCTCCGCGCTGTACATCAACGATGACCAGCGGAAGTTCTGTTATAAGGGCTAGTCCGATGGCTTCACTTTTAAGTGAGAGGCCCGGGCCTGAGGTAGTTGTGCATGCGAGAGAACCGGTATATGAAGCGCCGATGGCCGAACAGATACCTGCAATCTCGTCTTCGGCCTGAAATACTTTTGCGCCCAGTGATTTGTGTTTTGACAGTTCCATCAGGATCTCGGTAGCCGGGGTGATAGGGTAGGAGCCCAGGAAGAGGGGGCGTCCCGATTTTTCAGCGGCAGCCAGCAGGCCCCAGGCGGTAGCTATGTTACCGGTGATATTACGGTAACGGCCTTTAGCCATTTTGGCAGGGCCTACCTGGATGACCGATTCCAATGCTTCGATGGTTTCGGCATAGTTGTATCCGGCCTGAATCACAATCTTGTTGATCTCGACAATTTTCGGGTTCTTTTTGAAACGCTCCTCGAAGTATGCGAAAGCAAGTTTTGTATCGCGGTTGAAAATAAAATACAGTATGCCGAGGGCGAACATGTTTTTTGAACGCTCTGCTGTTTTATTGTCGATTCCTGAATCCTTCAGGCTTTCTTTTGTCATGGCTGTTATCGGCGCCTTGATGAGGTTATAGGATTCGAGGCTGTTATCGGAAAGAGGACTCAGCTTATACCCCGCCTTCTCGATGGCTTTATTATCAAAAGAATCGGTATCGACGAGGATTGTCGCTCCTTTCCTGGCCCATTTAATGTTGGATTTGAGAGAGGCAGGATTCATGCAAACCAGAACATCGACGAGGTCGCCGGTAGTGTATATTTTTTCGGAGCCCATATGTACCTGGAAGCCGGAAACACCTGCAATGGTACCCTGAGGAGCCCTTATTTCAGCCGGAAAATCAGGGAAAGTTGCGAGGTCATTCCCTGCCATAGCTGCGGAATCGGAAAATACAGATCCGGAAAGCTGCATGCCGTCGCCGGAGTCACCGACGAACTTCACAACTACGCTTTCCTTCTCAATAATGTGTCTTTTTGTGTCAGGCATCGTTATGTGGTTTTAGAGAGGCAAAGGTAAGAATTATCTGCAGATATCGGATGTGCGATTTACGCGATGTACGATTTACGATGTACGATGTACGATGTACGATTTACGATGTACGATGTACGATGTACGATGTACGATGTACGATGTACGATGTACGATGTATGATGTACGATGTACGATGTACGATGTACGATGTACGATGTACGATGTACGATGTATGATGTACGATGTACGATGTACGATGTAAGATGTACGATGTATGATGTACGATGTACGATGTACGAGTCACGCGCCACGCATCCCGCATCCTGCATCCTGCATCCCGCATCCTGCATCCCGCATCCCGCATCCCGCATCCTGCATCCTGCATCCCGCATCCCGCATCCCGCATCCTGCATCCCGTCACTCCCCTGTTAAAAAATTCACATTGCGATAGATTTTGGGTTTAAGAAAAATGTTTATCTTTGCAGCAGGAAACGTAATTACTAACCAGGCCTGCTTGCAGGCGTAAATTCAATAAACATGGCATACATTATCAATGAAGATTGCACTGCTTGTGGAACCTGTATCGACGAATGCCCCGTTGAAGCTATTTCCGAAGGTGATATCTATAAGATTAACCCTGAAACCTGCACCGACTGCGGAGCATGCGCTGATGTATGCCCCGTAGAAGCCATTCATCCGGAATAACACATGCCAGATAAAATTAAAACGGGCGGCTCAATTTATTGAGCCGCCCGTTTTAATTATTCCCGGAACTCTTTCAGGGATAATTTTTCCCCGTCAAATACTGCGTAGGTGAAATGTGTGAGCCAGTCGCCCAGCACAACCTGGGTGGCCTTTTCAGATAAATGAGTTTCAACCGGATAGTGATAGTGCCCATAGAGCAGATAATCCAACCCGGGATGCTCTTTCAGAAGTTCAAGTGAGTGCAGTGTGATGCGTCCGTTGATAAGCCTCAGGTTTCTTTCTTCTTCCTTTTTTTCTTTTTTTAAGGCTGCATTCCGGCTCTTCCTCGACCAGAATAATGCAAGACTAATCCCCAGGTCGGGATGTATGAATCTGAAAAGCCATTGGTTTACACGGCTCGCAAAGACTTTCTTTATGAACTTATACCCATGGTCGCCAGGTCCGAGTCCGTCGCCATGAGCCAGGTAAAAATTCTTACCGTAAAATGTTTTAAATTCCGGTTCGCGGTGAAGTTGCAGTCCGATTTCATCCTGCAGGTATGAGAATGCCCACATATCGTGGTTTCCGCGAAAGAGGTGAATAGGGATTGGGGATTTGGAATTGGGGGTTCGGGAGCCTGTATCCTGCATCCCACATCCTGCATCTGTAATTTCTGCCAACTTTCCCAAAAGCCTCGTATATCCCTTTGGTACAGTGTGCTTGTATTCAAACCAGAAATCAAACAGATCGCCCATCAGGTAAATCTCAGCAGCATCCTCGCGGGCCATATCAAGCCAGTTGACAAATTTTTTCTCCCGTTCCAGGCTCTGCTTCCTGTCGGGTATACCCAGGTGAAAATCCGATGCGAAATATATTTTTTTATTCATGACGGCAAATATCGTGATTTTATCCTGAACCCTCTTTTGATTGCTGCAATTGCCTTGCCCGGATGATCCGTTTATTATGAAAGCCGGCATGCTGGTTACCGGGAAACGCTTTGCCAAGAGAACTGTCAAGTCTCAGAAAGTATACTGAATCCAAATCAAACGTAAGAACAGGACTTAAACTTAAACTATGGTTCAAAACCAGCAGTGAAGTAAGCGAGACCGGGTGACTGTTTAAATAGTTTATTTCAAGTTCTCTCTGTTTTTTCCAGATCGGTTTCAGGCTTTCATCCAGTTTGAGGGTAAGAGCTGCAAAATCGGGGTCATCCTGGTGGGTGATCAGAATGTTTTCCAGCGAATCGAAGCCTGATTTATTCACAGCCGAAGCCTTGAAAAATGCTTGAAGGTCTTTGCTGGCCTGAGATCCGGTGATAATGACATCCGCCGGAAATGATAAAAAGGAGCCCGAAACGAATACTGAATCACCCGGATGCAGCTCGAGAACCAGAGGAGCAAGTTTAGGAAGCCTCAGAATATAAAGTCCGGTTTCGGCCGGTTTCAGCCTGAAAAGAAAATCTCCCTTAGCGTCAGGTACTACTGAATCAAGGTTTGCGCTACCCTCCAGTAAGAGTTCCTGCAGCAAAATCATCCTGCATCCCGCATCCTGCATCCTGCATCCCGCATCCTGCATCCTGCATCCCGCATCCTGCATCCTGCCTTTTATAACGGTATTGCCCGTTTTTTGACGGCTGCATGAACCGAGTAACATCAGAATCATCAGGCAAATAAGAGCCGACCTGTTCATTTCAACTCATTTTTTATCTTGTGAACGATAAACTTGTCTATGGGAAACGTAAAATCCTCCTCTTTTAGTTCAGAGATCTTCATCCACCGAAAACTTTGAGCCCCGTCGACAGCCGGGATATCGAATTTTTTCAAGGTTGTTTTAAAGTTATACGGCGGATGAACAGTTACCAGGTAATACACGTTGAAAAGCTGCATATTTGTTGGCAACAGAGTCGTGGGCTGGTAAAAATCAGTTGTATAGAAATGAGTAATATCGCTGATTTCGGAGTTCAGTTCTTCTCTGAATTCACGTTTCAGACATTCGATGGTCCCTTCGCCATGTTCCAAAGCACCGCCCGGGAATTTGGTCATAAATATGCCAAGCCGGAATTCGTCGGTGACCAGGATACTGCCATCCGCAGTGAACAGGCCGTAGATACGAATATTAAAATGTTTCTCGTTCATGCTGAAAATTATTTTGTTGCCCTGGTGATTTGCCTTTTCCCTGGCGGACCCGGGATTTTCTCAATGCTGAACCCGGCGGTTTTCAGTGCCCGGACCACATCTCCTTTGACCGAATAGGTAGTAAGAACTGCCCCGGGTTTCATGGAAGCATAAATCTTGCTGAAGATGTCAGCGGTCCATAGTTCAGGCTGAACAGCCGGAGAAAAAGCATCAAAAAACACGAGGTCAAAAAAGTTCTGAGGCGGTTGATAATCCTGAAGTTTCAGCTGCAGCTTACGAAGAGTGAAATTGTTGGTGATAATCTCAGTTTGGATCCAGGATGCAAGATGCAGGATGGAAAAGATTGCGGCACGATCGATTGGGCCGAGCATACCCGGGTAGTTAAGCTTCGACCATGTTCCGGCTTCAAGAGGAAAGGCTTCGATGGCAGTGTAGATCACCTGCCGGCTCTGAGTTTCTGTATCAATCAGGGTAAGCAGCGCATTCAGGCCGGTACCAAAACCGACTTCCAGAACATTGACCTGGTCCAGCCCCGGGGAAATATGCCGGAAACCGGATTCAATAAAAATATGCCTTGATTCCTGGATTGCCCCGTGAGATGAATGATAGGATTCATTCAATTCCGGGTGGAATAGTGTATGGGACCCGTCGTCCGTTGAAATAAGTTTTAATTCCATCTGTCAAATATACTCAAGATGGAGATGTTGTAAAACAATTTTGATAAGCAGTTGGTTCAAATTCTGCTCAACAAATTAGTTGACTTTAAGAATGCAGATGACGATTATGATCCCAGATGTTTAAAAGGCAAGTACTGGGAACTGATTAAATATGACATAGAAGAACAGGTGAGCGGGCTTCGCAAGTAAAGCAACGAATGATTGAAAAAAAATCCCGCATCCTGCATCCCGCATCCCGCATCCCGCATCCTGCATCCCGCATCCCGCATCCCGGCTTTTACCACAGCCTCACATACTTGTTCGGGTTGTACTCGTGCATGATTCCGTAAATAGTTTCAAACACGTTTTCGGCATTGGGGTTTGAGAAATAGTCGCCGTCGTTGCTGTATGCCGGGCGATGGTCAGTTGAGGTTAAGGTACGCGGCTCAATGTCGAGGTAACGATAGCCTTTCTGGCCTTCGAGTACTTTCTGCATCATATATGCAGTGGCTCCGCCGGGGACGTCTTCGTCGAAGAACACGATTTTATTGGTTTTCTTCAGGGAGTTGACAATTGTTTCTGAAATGTCGAAAGGAACGAGGGTCTGAACATCGATGAGTTCTACCGAAATGTTGAAGTCTTTGAGCTGTGCAACGGCTTCCTGAGCAATTCGAACGCAGGAACCATAGGTTACCAGGGTTACATCGCTGCCTTCATTGAGGATCTCGGGAACGCCGAGAGGAACGCGGAAGCGACCGATATTAGCCGGCATTCTTTCCTTGAGTCTGTATCCATTCAGGGGCTCAATGATAAGCGCGGGATCGTCGGAGGCTATCATGGTATTGTAGAAGCCTGCAGCCTGGGTCATGTTTCGAGGCACCAAGACATATACTCCTCTTATTGAGTTTATCACCATACTCAGGGGGGATCCTGAATGCCAGATCCCGACCAGACGGTGACCTCGTGTAGAAATGATCATGGGTACTTTCTGCCCTCCCTTGGTGCGGTACTGCGTGGTTGCAATATCATCGCTCAGCACCTGCAAGCCGTAAAGCAGATAATCGAAATACTGTATCTCGGTAACCGGTCTGAAGCCTCTTAAGGCAAGCCCAAGTCCCTGACCGAGAATAGTAAGTTCCCGGATACCTGTGTCGAACACCCTGTTTTCGCCGTACTTTTCCTGCATACCATCGAGGGTTTGATTCACCCCGCCGATCTTACCCACGTCTTCCCCGAAATACACCATCAGGGGATTATTATTAAGCAGGTAGTCGTTGTTGGCGAGAAGAACTTCACGCCCTGTAACAACAGGGGAATCTTCATTAAAGACCGGCTCAACGGCTTCTACCTTGATTGCAGCCTGTGCAGACTCACTGTAGAGATGAGAGCTGTAACGGTCATAATTCAGTCTTTTCTGTTCATCCATCCATACTTCAAGATCGGCCTTCAGGGGTTTTTTCATGCTGCAGGTCGTACATACATCCCTGAGGATTTTTTTTGCCGATGAGATAACATCTTTACGTATAGGTTCGGCCACCAGCTTAAGGTCGGCCACAATTTTGTCGATACGGTCCTGCTTTTTGCACGGACAATTGGTCGTAGATACGACTTTGATCAGTTGTTCCCGCTCTGCCTTGATAGGTGCCTGGAAAGCTTTCCATGCGGTGTCACGGGCGGCTTTAGCTGATTTTACCGATTCTGCTTCGATCTGTTCAACTTCAGCTGCTGTAGCAAGTTCTGATTCCAGGATCCATTCACGCATTTTACGGTTGCAATCGAAGTCTTTTTCCCACGCAAGCCGTTCAGTTGATTTGTAACGCTCATGGGAACCCGATGTGGAATGTCCCTGGGGCTGAGTAAGCTCGGTAACATGGAATACGACAGGTACATGATCTTTTCTGCATATCGATATCCCTTCTTCAAACATATCGATCAAGGAGGGATAATCCCATCCTTTGCAGGTATAAAGCAGGATTCCCCCGGACTTGCCTTCCTCTTTGACAAAGCCTTTCAGGACATCCGAGATGCTTTCCTTTGTAGTCTGATATTTTTTTGGAACGCTGATCCCGTAACCGTCATCCCATATGGCAAGAGCCATAGGAACCTGCTGTACTCCTGCTGCATTGATGGTTTCCCAGAAATGGCCTTCCGATGTTGAGGCATCACCAATCATACCGAACGCAACTTCATCGCCGTTTACCGTGAATTTTTTTCCCGCCTCCTGCATTTCCTTACTGGCCCTGAATGTCTTTGACGCAAGGGCCAGGCCAATCAAACGAGGCATCTGTGCAGCAGTAGGGGAGATGTCGCCCGAAGAATTTTTTTGTTTTGTAAGGTCTTTCCATTCCCCTTTTTCATTAAGGCTCCGCGTCGCAAAATGATTATTCATCAGCCTGCCCGCATTATCCGGGTTGCGGGTTAGGTCAGTATCTCCGTATATATGGGCGAAGAACCGTTCCAGATCCGACAGCCCTGCAGCCATCATAAACGTCTGCTCCCTGTAATACCCCGAGCGCCAGTCGCCGGGCCTGAAAAATTTCGCCATGGCAATTTGCGGAACTTCCTTGCCATCACCAAAAATTCCGAAATTGGCTCTTCCGCCAAGAGCTTCACGACGACCGAGTAAACTGATTTGTCTTGATTCGCAAGCCAGACGGTAGTCGGCCAGGACTTCTTCTTTAATTAACTTTCTTTGTTTGGTCATTACTCTTGATAGTTAGTTGTCTATATCAGATATCTGATATTAATAATTCTCGCCCAGCACCTCAAAATATGCCTGCGGATGCTCACAGGCAGGGCAGTTCTGCAAGGCTTTCGTGCCAAAATGCACATAGCCGCATTTCCGGCAGACCCAGTAAACTTTTTCTTCTTTTTCGAACACCCGGTTCTTTTCCATGTTGTTCAGGAGTTTCCTGTATCGTTTTTCATGATGCGCCTCAACCTGAGTGATCAGTTTGTATGCCGTGGCAATTTTCGGAAACCCTTCCCCGGCAGCAACTTTTGCGAATTCGGGGTAAAGCTCTGTCCATTCTTCTTTTTCACCATCAGCGGCAGATTTCAGGTTTTCGGCAGTACTTCCAATAACGCCAGAAGGATAAGTAGCGGTTATTTCAACCGGGCCTCCTTCCAAAAAACGAAAAAATGTTTTCGCGTGAGACTCTTCATTAAGGGCAGTTTCCAGGAAAAAGGCGGAAATTTGCTCGAATCCTTCTTTTTTGGCCTGCTTTGCGAAGAAAGTATAACGGTTCTTTGCCTGAGATTCGCCCGCGAATGATTTCAGAAGGTTCTTTTCGGTGAGGGTTCCTTTGATCGATTTTTCCATAATCAGGAATTTTAATACAAAGGTAAGCTAATTAGGCAGATGGCAGATGGCAGACGGCTGCTATGAATTTCCGTTCAATCCATCAATCAATCAATCAGTCATTCCATCAATTCATAGTCTTCCTTCCCTACTCCGCATATCGGGCATAGCCAGTCTGACGGGATGTCATCAAAAGCTGTTCCGGGTGCAATACCGGAATCAGGGTTTCCTTCGCCGGGGTCATAAACATGACCGCAAACTGTGCATTTGTACTTTTTCATGGTTTGTTTTCTATCCAGTTAATAATTTTATCGCATGTGGGAAGGTCACCCGGAGGAACCATGCCGGCAAGCTTCCCGTTTTCATCGATCATAAATTTCTGAAAATTCCATTTTACAGGAGCATCCATTACTCCGTTCTCTTCCTTGCTCGTCAGCCATTGGTAGAGGGGATCCATGTCCTTGCCTTTAACAGAAATCTTCGACATCATAGGGAAGGTAACTCCATACCGTATTGTGCAGAATTCCCTGATTTGCTTGTTGTCGCCGGGTTCCTGCCTCAAAAAATTGTTTGCAGGGAAACCGATGATCACGAAATTTTTGTCGGCATACTTTTTATAAAGTTCTTCCAGCTGAGCATATTGCGGAGTGTGACCGCATTTCGAAGCCGTGTTGACCACCAGCACTTTTTTTCCTTTTAATGATGCCATGTCAAAAGGCTGGCCTTCAAGGGTGGTCGCCTTGAAATCATAAAATGATTTACCTGATTGTGAATTAGCTATACCTGTCATAAGGATAAATGTAAAAACCAAAATTAATAATTTCATTTTTTTTAGGATTAATTAATTGCGCAAAGGTATAAATATTATTTCTATTTATAATAATTCTAAATTAAATGACTAACTTTGCCACATGAAATTATCAGGTAAGATTAGGAAACATTACTTTATCACTATCATCACCTTCATAATAACAATCACTATTATCACGGTCATATGGCATTCAAAATCAGTATCGATGGGAAACAAAGTTATTAAAGAAGGGGCAAAGGCCCCTGATTTTACCCTTCCTTCGCAGGATGGAAGCACAGTGAGTCTTTCACAGTTTGCAGGAAGCAAGGTTGTAGTTCTTTTCTTTTATCCCAAGGATGAATCCTACGGTTGTACCAAGGAAGCCTGTAGCTTCAGGGATAATTACGAAGTGTTCAGGGATGCCGGTGCTGAGGTTATAGGGATCAGTGCCGACGACCAGGCCTCTCACCAGTCATTTGCTTCCAATCATAAGCTGCCTTTCCTGCTTCTATCAGACAAAGATCGCAAGGTAGCGGGGCTATACAATGTAGGAAAAACACTGGGCCTCATTCCGGGCCGGGCGACATATGTAATTGACAAAGCCGGAGTAATCAGAAAGATTTTTTCTTCGCAGTTCAGCTTTGAAAAGCATATTGATGAAGCGATAGGAATGATCAGGACCCTGAAGTAAGTTAAAATCTTTCGAAAACACCCAGTCCGAAAAGGGCAAAGTCGTATTTCACCGGATCGGCTGGATCAATTTTCCGCAAGGCAACCGTAAGTTCTTCCGCTGCCTGCCAATCGTTTGATTTTCTTTTAAGCAGCCCGAGTTTTCTGGCAACATTTCCCGAATGAACATCGAGCGGACAAATAAGTTCAGACTTAAGAATTGATTTCCATAATCCGAAGTCAACACCCTTGCTGTCATCCCTTACCATCCAGCGAAGAAACATGTTTATCCTTTTACATGAGGCTCCTTTTTCAGGATTTGCAAGATGTTTTTCATGTCTCTGCGGATGTGGGAGCTGCAGGAATATCCTGCGGAAAGCATCTATGCGCGACTTGACATCCATCACCGGCTGGCGATCAAAACAAATCTCTAGTCCGCCTTCATTAATATAAATATTTTGAAGCGATTTCAGGAAAAAGACACAGTCTTCGCCGTTGAAAGTCCGATGTACAAAGTTTCTGAATGGTTTGAGGTCGGAGGAGGTGAAGGACCGGATAAATTGGTGGGGCATCATATCCATCATTTCCATAAGATGCCGGGCATTCAGAAGGATGCTCTTACGGAACCCCCACGAAATAGTGGCAGTAAGAAAGGCCGATATCTCGATATCCTCCCTTAAAGAAAACAGATGTGGAATTGAAACCGGGTCGGTTTCGATGAAAGCAGGAGTGCTGTACTGGAGGTATTTTTCTTCCAGGAAACCCCGGAGTTCTGACTGATTGATTGATTGACTGATTGATTGAATTAAGTATTTTTTCATTCAGTCATTCCGTCATTCAATCCTTCAGTTAAGTACCTGCACCCCCCGTATCAGAGTTTTCCCGATCTCGATGGCTTTTTCATTTTCAGGGATCAGCTTATGGTGACGGGCCGGTAAGGATTTCTCAAGTCCTTTATGAATGTACTCGGGTGCGACCAGGGGTTTTAATTTAAGGAAACCTCCAAGCACGATCATGTTGAAGATCTTCGAAAAACCGAGTTTCCCTGCTTCATCAGCAGCGGCAATGGAATAAATATTTATATCCTTACGCAGGGGCAGTCTGGTTATGCCATTGGGGTCATAAATCAGCAAACCGCCTGGTTTCACGGCCTTCTCGAATTTATCGAGAGATTGCTGGTTCAGTATGATTGCGGTGTCAAAAGAATTCAGAATGGGGGAGCTGATCCGCTCATCGCTTATGATAACGGTAACGTTAGCCGTACCTCCACGCATTTCCGGTCCGTACGACGGCATCCAGCTTACTTCTTTGTTTTGCATAACCCCCGAATAAGCGAGGATCTTACCCATCGAGAGGACTCCCTGTCCGCCAAAACCGGCAATGATAATTTCTTCAGTCATAAGGCTACAAATATCGAATATTGAACAACGAATATTGAATTACGAAGTTTCGCTACTTCGCTACTTCGCTATTTCGCTACTTTGAATTAGTTTTCCGTCTACTTTGATGTCGCCCAGTGGATAAAACGGGAACATGTTTTCTTCCATCCATATGTTAGATTGTACGGGTGTCATCTTCCATCCGGAATTGCAGTTTGAAACCACTTCCACGAAGGCAATGCCTTTATTTTCTTTCTGTTGCTCCATGGCTTTGCGGATGGCTTTTTTTGTTTTGCGAACGTGGCTGGGAGTATGGACCGCCTGGCGGGTTACATAATAAACCCCTGGCAGGTTCGCAATCAGCTCGGTGATCCTCAGGGGATGGCCCATTGTGGGAACGTCACGGCCGTAAGGCGAGGTTGAAGACCTCATCCCGGGAAGTGTAGTCGGAGCCATTTGTCCGCCGGTCATACCATAAATACCATTATTAATGAAGATGATAGTGAAATTTTCGCCACGGTTGCAGGCATGAATAGTTTCGGCAGTACCAATGGCAGCGAGATCGCCATCACCCTGGTAAGTGAATACAAAACGATTGGGCCATAAACGTTTGATGGCCGTTGCTAAGGCAGGGGCCCGTCCGTGAGCAGCACCTACCATATCGATATTCATGAAGTCATAGGCCAAAACAGAACAGCCAACTGGCGATACTCCAATGGTTTTATCCTGAATGTTCATTTCTTCAAGAGTCTCCATGAGCATGCGGTGTACAACACCATGGCCGCAGCCGGGACAATAGCTCAGGGGTCTGTCGACAAGGAGGTCGGTACGTTTGTACACGATGTTCTCATCCTTGCGTATTTCTGTTTTTACAAAAGGTTCCTGCATAATCAGCCTCCGATAATTTGGTTTTCAAGCGCGTGTACAACTTCATCGGGTGTGGGTATGATTCCGCCGAAGCGCCCGTAATGTTCGATTTTAATACTGCAGCCAACACTGAGTTTCACGTCTTCTATCATTTGCCCTGCATTCATCTCAACGACCAGCATTCCCTTGACTTTTTTGCCAAGTTCGTGTATGGGGATGACGGGGAAGGGGAAGAGGGTGATTGGCCTGAACAAGCCGACTTTAATGCCTTTGGCACGAGCCAGGTCCATCGATTTCTGGCAGATCCGGGCCGAAAGACCGAAAGCAACGAAAACGTATTCAGCATCTTCGCAACCCAGTGTTTCATAAAGTACCTCATTCTTTTCCATTTCCCTGTACTTGGCCTGGAGTTTGAGGTTTACTCTCTCTTGTCCGGCCGGGTCAAGGTCAAGGGAAGTGATAATTATATGTTCGCGGTTTTTAGGTTTACCAGTTGCAGCCCAGGGGTTCTGTGATACAAGTTCTTCTTCGGTGCGCCGGGGGATAGCGTCAAACAGTACGACTTTTTCCATCATCTGTCCGATAGCGCCGTCTGATAATATCATGGCCGGGTTGCGGTATTTGAAGGCCAGCTCAAAGGCGAGTTTCACGTGGTCGCACATTTCCTGAACAGATGCCGGGGCAAGAACGATCAGCTTGTAGTCGCCATGACCACCTCCCTTTACTGCCTGAAAATAATCGGCCTGGGATGGCTGAATCGTACCAAGACCCGGGCCTCCGCGAACGATATTCACTATGAGAGCCGGCAGTTCAGCTCCCGCAAGGTAGGAAAGACCTTCCTGCATCAGGCTCACACCCGGACTTGAAGATGAGGTCATCGCCATTTTACCCGATGCTGCAGCCCCGTAAACCATGTTTATAGAAGCTGTTTCACTTTCGGCCTGAAGGACAACCATACCGGTACGCTCAAACGGTCTTTCTGCCATAAGGTACTCCATCACTTCAGACTGAGGGGTTATAGGGTACCCGAAATAGCCGTCGCAGCCTGCCCTGATGGCAGCCTCGGCAATAGCTTCGTTCCCCTTCATCAATCGTAATTCACCCATGAGATATGTATTTTAAGATTGTTATTCAGAAACTTTTCCGCGGAAAACAGTGATCACACCATCAGGACATACAATGGCACAGTTCATGCAGCCGGTACAGTCATTATTGATTTTCATGGCAAAATGGTAACCTTTGCCGTTTACTTCTTTCGACATTGCAATAGTTGCAGAAGGACAAGCGGCTATGCATACCTCGCAGCCCTTGCAGCGTTCCACGTTTACAAGGATATCACCTTTGATCTTAGCCATAATGAGAAAAATTAATGGTCTGGTATTTATTACCAGGGCGAAATTAGGAAAATTTCTCCGAACAAAAAGGGGTTGTTGTTAAATTTAGAACAAGTATAGTTAATTGGAGGTTGGGGAAGTCCGGATATCCGCCATCCGCCATCTGCTATCAGTAAAATTACCTTTGAGCCGTTGAGTTGTAATAGAAGCTGCGGAAGTAGGATTCGGTGAAGGCTGGATTGATTTTATGGTAAAAGCTGATGAGGATTCTGGTTTTTTCTCGGATGTTATCGTCAAGGTCAACAAGCCTCCAGAATTCGCGGTCGCCGGTAAACATGTTTTGAACAAATACATTGATGTCTTCTTCAAGAGAAGCCGTTGAATATTCAGACAGGAAGCCTTTCTTGATAAGGGCGGGATCCAGGTCCATGCTGGCTGTGCCTTGTGAAATCGCATCAGCGCCTCCTTTCCCATACCTGAATGCGGGTGGGTTAAGCAAAAGCCATTTTGTTTTGTCAAAATAGCCAGGGAAATTCCGGACCAGTATACTTGAAAATTCGTGGTGGAATACCTGCTCTATATATTCATCGGTGAACCTGGGGTTATCATTGTCATCGCTAAGGTATACTGAATGATGATAATTGGTTCCGCCGTAAGGAAGTCCATAAAATTTCATCGACTTGAACACAAAAACCCTGTCAAGGTTTTTATGGATTAAACCCGGCGGGTATTTTGCAAATGCCTTCGTAAGCAGATCTTCAATCCTGCCGAACTCTTCTGAGGTTACTGGTTTTATTTCAGGATTGACTTTCTTTCCTGACCATTCGCGGGGAAGAACACTCACTTTTGAAGGAAAGATGACCTCCACTCCGCTGTTTTGATCGTAGTAGCTCTGTGCCTCAAGTTTTGAAAAGAGGCAAAAAATAAAGGGAATCCAAATCAAAAATCCTGGAGAAAAAGCCATTTTCCTGGTTGTCAACGTACAAAGGAAAGGATGGCAGGGTTCAGGTGGGAGGTAAAAACCGGGAAAATATCAACCCCGCATTGTTGATAACTTGCTAAATTCTGTTGATAAGTTTGTTGCTCAGGTACTTATCAGATATCAGATAACAGATATCAGATGGCAGATGGGGGGTGGTTTAAATGAAACTTACTCAAACGTTCTTCCAGCATGGGGAACTGTTCTCTTTTTACCAGAGAAACGCAGGCCCGGAGGCCTTCGTGCCGTTCGCTGCCGGTGATTGTTAAAGAGATCGCGCTGATACCATAATAAATCAGCTCTTCAAGCAGTTGCTCGCCGCTGAAACCGGGATATGAAACCGTGAAATAAAATCCATCGGCAATAGGTTCATCCTCATCTTTATCATACACGATGTTAAACCCGTTATCGAGAAAAAGTTTTTTCATGATCTTTGCTTTCTCTCCATATTCCTTAACAACTTCCACAAAGTTGTATGTGTTGTCATTTGCAGCTTTCAAAAGGGCTGCCAGGGCAAACTGGGCAGAATGTGCGGTTCCGGCGCTTAAAGCATATAGTGTGCCGTAAATCAGCGCTCTGCCAAAAATATTAGAGGAATATGACCAAAGCAGGTTTTCCGACACCTGGTTGAAGAGGTGGTTTGAAACAAGCATCAGCCCGATTCGCTGCCCTGCATAGCTGAAAGCTTTTGAGCTGGAGACCAGGAGAATATAATTATCGGTGTACTTTGCAACGGTTGGCTGGTAAGGTGGCTGTCCGGGATGGCTGTAATCTTTCCTGAAATCCATCCCGAAATAAGCCAGGTCTTCGATGATGATGACGTTATATTTAGTAGCCAGTTCTCCAATGATTCTGAGCTCTTTATCGGTAAAACAGATCCATGAAGGGTTATTCGGGTTTGAATAGAGGACAGAATTAATATTTCCTTCGGCAAAGTAGGATTCCAGCTTGTCCCTCAGTTTCTCTCCACGGTAATCATACACATCGAAACTCTTGTATTTCAGGCCTAAAACGATATGCTGCTGGCGATGCACGGGGAATCCGGGGTCGATGAACAGGGTAACGTCACGTTCTTTTGCAAGTTTTGAAATGGTTAGGAAGGCCGCAAATCCCCCCTGCATTGAACCTACTGTGGGAACGCAGTTTGCTTCATCTACCTCGATATCGAGAAAGAGTTTGGCAAACCTTGAGGCCTCTTTTTTTAAAAGAGGATGACCTTCGATATCGGGATAGACTGCGGCAACTCCTCTTTGGAGGGCTTCGATCTCGGCCTGTACTCCGATCTGGGCCGGAGGTAAGCCAGGCACTCCCATTTCCATGCGTATAAATTTCTCTCCGGTTTCCTTTTCGATGCCATTGATCAGCCGTTTAATTTCACGGATGGAGGCAATACCGATATTACGGATCTTACTTTCCTGAATATGGCGGCTGACGACTTCAGCGTTTATAGGTGTATCTTTCATCTTCCCTGCAAGTGTTGACGTGTAACAATAGTAGTGTCAGCAAAAATCATAAAATATTTTCAATCAACCATTGATATTAATCAGCGAAAAATAAGATTTTTAATAAGTTATCAACAGTTTCAGAATGGAGTTTCGCTTCCAAGATAGCATTTTACGCCGAGTTCTGTGAAGTGGTTTTGAATAGTGATGAGCTGATCTCTGGCTGTCATTTCAAGACCGGGGAGTTTGTAGGTCTGGCCTGAGAGCAGGTACTTTTCCCTCCCCAGATGATGTACGGGAAGAATATTCAGTTCAGTGCGGCCGGTCGACAGGATGAACCCGGCTGTTGCACGGATATTTTCGTCGGAGTCATTCAGTCCAGGGACAAGGGGAAATCTGAAAACCATCCGTCCCTCAAAGGAATCGGCAAGGCGTCTGGCATTCTCAAGGATCCTGTGACCGGATGATGATGTAAGATGCTTATGAGCAGCCTCATCCATATGTTTCAGGTCGAAAAAGATCCAGTCGAGCCATTTCAGTGAGGGTTCAATGTTTTCCCAGGGGACCTCTCCGCAGGTTTCAACGGCAGTATGTATGAATGCATTGTAGCATCTTTTCAGCAGGTTTGCAGCAAATTCCGGTTGAGCAAAAGGTTCTCCCCCTGTCAGGGTGATCCCTCCCTGTTTGCCCCAGTACAGCCGGTCGCGTTCGATTCTGGTATACAGATCATTGAGGCTTATGAAATATCCTCCCTGACCCAGGGCGCCTGTAAGGCAGGCTTTTACACAGTCGTAAGTGTTGCATTTTCTGCATTTCTCCCTTTCAAAGTCGATCCTGGGTTTATCCAGTCCTCCATACACAGAGATAGCCTGATGATGACAGGCCTGAAGACAATACAGGTCAAAAAGACATTTTGATTCTTTGTACAAAGGTTCCGGATAAGGCCTGATACCTTCCGGATTTGAACACCAAAGGCATCTCAGGGGGCAGCCTTTTAAAAATATCAGTGTACGGCAACCGGGGCCATCGTGAACCGAAAAACCCTGTATATCGAAGATGTATCCGCCGGTTAATTCTGACTGCTCCATTCGAAATCGGCACATTTGGCCGCGATCATATCAGGGTAGGCCAGGGTAGCAGCCATACATTTTCCCAGGAATTCCTTCACGGGAGTGTATTTGCCGCAAAATTTGCATTTGGCAATCCGTTCGCCTTTGTCACAAAACGCATCATCGGGCAGAATATCTTGTTTGGCAAGTTTGCACATTCCCTTGAAAACATCCACGGGAAGGTAGTATTTACAGTTATTGCAGGTGTTCATATTTTGCTTTTATTACAATTCTTCATACTCCGTTCTCGCAATGACTTCATCCTGTATCTGCTTGCCGAGTTCGACCCAGTACTGGGTAAAGCCGGCAACACGTACTAGCAGGCTGCGGAATTTATCGGGATCTGCCTGGGCCTGTTTCAGCATCCTTGAATCGACAATGTTGAACTGCACATGGAAGCCACCTTTTCTCATGTAAGCCCTGATCAGTTCGAGAAATTTCCGGGAACCTTCCCGTCCTCTCACAACCGAAGGATGGATTTTCATATTAAGCTGTGAGTTCTGCGACTGCGAATGGTTCCAGCAGGTAGCCGAGCTGAACAGGGCATAGGGCCCGTGACGGTCGGTGCCGGGATAGGCCGAGACAGAGCCATCCGAGAAAGTGGTCCCGGAAAGACGCCCGTCGGGTGAGGCCAGAGTTACTGCTCCCATAGGGGCATGGGTTGAAACACTGATCTGGCAGGCATACATGGGCTGGTCATAAAGCGAACGGTAGTTATGTGTCATTTCGCAGAACCAGTCCTCCCACTGCTTGAAAAGAGAATCTACATAGGGGTCGTCGTTTCCGAACTTGGGGGCGTCCAGACTCATGCGGTGGATCCTTTGGTATTCACTGTACTGCTCGTTCGGTTTCTGATCGATCAGGGACCATGAGCCGGTTTCCTGGGCTGTATGGTAGCCAAAATTATCGAGAATGGCTATGCGGTATGTCGCCAGGTCGAAATTCTTTTCGTCATACACATTCTTCTTCAGCGATGCGAGCGCATTCACAAGCGTTGTGTTGCCGCAGGATTCCACGTTGAAAGTAGTATTAAACCGGGCGCCCATCTGGCCAAGGTCCCGCCCTTTTTCAAGGCAGTCGGGCTTAAGCATCGAATTCACCAGCGACGGGCTAATCTTTCTCCAGGCATCATGCTGTATGTTGTTGGTCAATGTAAGCACATGCACCGCCCGGCTGAAATAGTTCTGAAAAGCCTGCCAAAGCTCATCATATGATTCAAGTTTAAGGCCATGAGCCGGGAAAATCCTCTCGCCCGTACGCATGTCCATCCCGTCGAAGATCACTGTTTCAAGTATCTTGGGCAGTGAAAGGAAATGCACTCCCACGCTGGTCGCAGGAGCCGAACCACCGGGTATCCAGTGAATCTCCCCGTCGAGGTTAAGCGGCATCCAGCTTCCCGGACTGGTTTCAAGGCAGCCGCCGATAGCCCATGCACGGGCTTCTTCCATCTGCATCCCTTCATGGCCGTAATTGTTCAGAAGGAATTCCATGGCTACAGTATTACTTACCCAGGCAGGATATCCCGCACCTGCCTTGGTGCATTCTATGCCTTTCAGCAAAAATTCTTCGGGCAGCTTTTCATCGTATAACAATGAAAGCGTGGGTTGAGGGGTTTCGCAGCTGATACCGGTTTCGAGGATCAGCATCTCCAGTTCATTGGCTGCCGATGTGCCGTCTTTCTTCAGTCCGCCGATACAAAGGTTATTAAACGTGTTGCCCGACAGTACCCCGCCAACCACGCCCATTGAAGCAAAGCAGTCGATCTCGGTGAACTTGATACGCATGCATTCGAGCAGTTCGATAGTTTTCTCACGGTTCAGAATACCCCTGTCCATATCTCTTTTCCAGTAGGGATAAAGCACCTGTCCGACCCGACCCGGAGAGAGCCCGGAAATGGCGTCTTCGTTCAGCACGGCAACATGAAAAGTCCAGATCATCTGCAATGCGTCGTGAAAGTCCCTGGGGGGAGAAGCAGAAATGTGATCAAGCCGCTCAGCCAGGTCAGAGTACTCTGCTTTTTGTTTTTCTTCTTTTTCCAGATTGGCAAGGAATCGGGCTTCTTCAGCATAGTTCCTGATCCAGGCCTTCAGACCCTGCAGCATAGTGATCACGGCTTTATAGAAATACAGACGATCCATCTCAGGAAAGCCGGCCACTTCGTTCATGCCTTCTTCGCAGATATGTATTACCCCGTCGATGCCGTATTGAAGAGGGTAATAATAATTCATCACCTCACGGCCCTGGGGAAGGGTATAGCCTGAGTCGAACATGCAGATGACCGAACGCATAATGGCTTCCTTTTCCTTGTACCCCGGAACCATCTGTTCGTATTTATGGCCCACGTCATCCACCGAACGGTCTTTCCATCGCTTAGCCACCTCAAGCATCACCGGCATCTCCTCTATGCGTAAACCGAATTTTCCGGCAATGGAAATCACTTTGCCTATTGATTTGGTGACGTTACCCCCGCCTTTGCCAACGGTAGTAAATGTATCGGCCGTAAGTTTGCCCGATTCGAGGGCTTCCTGGTAAAGTCTGTCCTCGGCTGCCATAAAAAATGCTTCCGACAGCCAGGGCATGGGATATGAACCGCGTAAAAAAGAAGCTTTGCCCATGGCAAGAAGCTCGCCAGGGTATATCACCGGGGTTAAATGTTCAAAACCGGCTTTCAGACTTTCGGCCCGGCGGATGATCGGGATTTCCCCGTCAAGCTCATCCCAGCGGCGGGTGTACCAGTATGGAAATTCCATTGAAGCCGATGATTTGGCACCGAAATACAGTTCACGTGCCGTATTTGCCCTTTCTGTCGGTTTAAGTTTTTTCTCCCGGTCCTCAACCTGCTGTGCAGGTTTGTTCCCGTAATAATTGATTGATTCGGATGAGCTTTCCATAATAATTTCAGTTTAATGTCGGGTCGGCAGGATAATTTGCCCAGATGGCATAATCATGACCCATATGTTTCAGATAATTGCTCCAGAGAGTTCCCGGCTTTGTGCTGATCACTTCCTCAGGTGTAGTATGGGATAAGACCCATGAATTTTCATTGATTTCACGGTTGAGCTGACTTGGTTCCCATCCGGCGTAGCCGACAAAAAAACGGATATGGGTTTCGTTGATAAGCCCTTTCCTGATGTACGACTTTACCGTGTTAATGTTTCCACCCCAATACAATCCCTGCATGATTTTCAGGCTGCCATCAATATCGTCGAGGGTATGCACGAAAAACACACTGTCGGTCTTTACCGGCCCACCCATGTAAACCGGGAAGTCAAACTCCAGCATGTCCTCAAAAAGTTCGGGCAGCCTCATTTCAACGGGCTTGTTGATGATGACCCCGAAAGTCCCTTCCTTGCTGTGCTCGGCAAGTAAAACAACCGATTGCCTGAAGTAATAATCCTGCAGGGAAGGCTCGGAAATAAGGATAATCCCCTGCTTCGGCTTTATGATCTTTTTATCCATCCTGTTCGGATCAGTTTTGGTCGCAAACGTACACGAATTTGATTACTTTTGCAAGTAGTAAAAAAACTTTCACTCTATAACGTAACTCTGCTGAAATAATTACAGGGTAAAGATACTATCATTTAATGCCAAAGTCCAGCAATCAGGATAAACTAACGAAATTATCAGCCGGGTTTCCCTTTTTTATCTACGAGGAATATACCTGTTTACTTGAACCCAAAGGGCTGAACATTAGTTTTCATTTCAACCTGGGAGGCTGCTATCATTTTCATCCCAAACTTTTCATCCCCAGAAAAAACTGGGCGTTTCCCGACTATATTCTGCAGCCGCTGCTGCCTTCCCTGGCGTTTCATATCGGGATGATCGAACTGATCAGCTACTGGAAATGCGCCTGTCCGCCTAAAGTCATCATCAAACCTGCAGGACTCAGCCGGGAGCAGATCCTCTGGTGGAAGAAACTGTATTTTCTGGGGCTGGGCGAATTTTTTTACCTGAACTCTATCGTTACCGACGAACATTCATTTATGAATATCGAAGCCGGTGCTGAGGTTTTTTCTTCTCTGGCTACGCCGGAAATGAACGCATCGGCGATCATTCCGGTTGGAGGGGGCAAGGACTCGGCCGTCACATTGGAAATGCTTAAGGGATCGTTTGACGTCATGCCTTTCGTTCTGAATTCACGCGGCGCCACATCCGCAGTAATTGAAGCTGCAGGAATTGATCCTGACAGGGCTTTGCTGATGGCCCGCACAATTGATCCTCTGCTGATCGAACTCAATGCCCGGGGTTTTCTTAACGGACATACTCCCTTTTCGGCTTTGCTGGCTTTTATTTCTCTTGCAGCGGCCCTGCTCACGGGCAGGAAATACGTCGTGCTCTCAAACGAGTCCAGCGCCAATGAACCTACTATCCCCGGAACCAATATCAATCACCAATATTCAAAGTCGCTTGAATTCGAGAATGATTTTCGTTTTTATGTGAGTAAATATATTACTCACAGTATTGAATATTTCAGTTTTCTGCGGCCGCTGAACGAACTTCAGATCGCATCTCTTTTCTCAGGTTTTGCTGCATATCACAAGGTTTTCAGGTCCTGCAACACCGGGAGTAAAACCAATTCCTGGTGCGGGCACTGTCCTAAATGTTTGTTTACTTTTATCATTCTTGCACCGTTCATGGGGATTGAGCGTCTCACAGAACTTTTCGGGAAGAATCTGCTTGAGGATGCAGAGTTATCTCACATATTCTGGCAGTTCACAGGTGCTGCCGATGAGAAACCGTTCGACTGCATAGGTACCATTGACGAGGTGAACATGGCCTTGTGCGAGAGCATCAGGCTGCAGCAGGGAAAGGAACTTCCGTTTTTATTACAGAATTACATGAATTCAAAGGAATACGAAAAGTTCAGGGGCTGTGATTTTATGATCCCGCTGAAATCTTATATGCCAAACAATCTGCCGGAACCATTCGGAAATATTTTAAAGACTGCGCTGCATGCTTGAATTTCTGAAGCAGAAACTTGAAGGTAAATCTATAGTCATTCTGGGGTTCGGGAGGGAAGGACAGTCGTCGTACACTCTCATCAGGGAGGTATTCCCCGAAAAGCATCTTCTCATTGCCGACAGCAACGGCGAAGTAGGTGATCATCCCTTACTTAAGGGCGATAAGAATCTTGAATTCTGCACGGGTAATAATTATTTGGATTCAGTGCGGTATTGCGATTTTGTGATGAAGAGCCCCGGAGTTCGCATAAATCATCTTCAACCTCCGATACCTTCTTCGAGAATTATTTCACAGACTTCGCTCTTTCTTGAACGATATGGTCGTCAGGTGATTGGCGTTACAGGAACCAAAGGCAAAAGCACGACTTCGAGCCTCATACACCATATTCTACAGCTGGCGGGCAAAGACTCCTGTCTGGTGGGCAACATTGGTTCTCCGGCCTTTAATTTTATCTCGAGGATACATACCGAAACGATGATTGTTTTTGAACTTTCGTCTCACCAGCTCGAATACGCCGGGTTTTCCCCTCACATATCTATATTGCTGAATCTTTTTCAGGAGCATCTCGATGCGTATCTTTCTTATGAGGCTTACCAGCAGGCCAAAATGAATATTGCCAGTTTCCAGGGCCAGGGCGATTTTCTTATTTATCATGCCTCGGATGAGCTTCTGGCGGCCCATTTAAGTGCCATGGAAAGCAAGGCACATCTTTTCCCTTTTTCACTGTCTGAGCAGTACCGGCCAGGGATTTTCAGGAATGAGAGTTCGGTTTGTTTCAGCGACGGCCGGGTTGAGAGGGTAATATGGAAACTGGAACAGAAGCGGTATCTCAAAGGGGAACACAACCTGAAGAACATTATGGCGGCGATCGGAGCCTGTGTTGTTGCAGCCATACCTGATGAAGCCATCAGGGAAGGGATACTCACATTCAAAGGGCTGGAGCATCGCCTTGAATATGTAGGCGAATACCAGCAGATCCATTTTTATAACGACAGTATTGCAACCATTCCTGAAGCCACGATTGAAGCAGTGAAGTCCCTGCCGAATGTCGACACACTGATTCTCGGAGGTTTCGACCGCGGCATAGATTACAGCGCTCTTGCCTGCTTTCTGGTGACTTCAGGGGTAAGAACCCTGGTATTGCTGGGTGCAGCAGGCAAGCGGATCGGGGAATGCATGGACACTCTGAAACCTCATCCGCAGAAAATTATTTATATAAACCATTTTGATTCATTGAAGGATATTGTATTCCGTGAAACCAGGCCGGGCTATTCCTGCCTTCTTTCACCAGCGGCTGCCAGTTATGATGAATTCGCGAATTTCGAGGAAAGAGGCAAACGGTTCAGGGAGATTGTAAGGGTATGAGTAGTAAAGGATGCGGGATGCGGGATGCGGGATATCAGATATCAGATATCAGATATCAGATATCAGATATCAGATACCAGATCTCGGATCTCGGATGGAGGTTACTGGTGGCGGGTTTCTGGATGCTGGCGGTGGGGGCCCGGGCCCAGAGTTCTTCTTACGATGTGCAGGTTGGTCTGTATATCAAGGCATACAGTACGATAGCTGTGGAGGAGATGAATCAGTATCATGTCCCGGCAAGTATAACGCTGGCACAGGGCATCATTGAATCGGGAGCCGGGCAAAGCAGGCTGGCCAGGGAGGCTAACAATCATTTCGGTATCAAGTGCCATAAAGACTGGGCAGGGAAGACTTTTCACCAGGATGATGAAACCCGGAATGAATGTTTCCGGAAGTACGATCACGCGGAGGAATCTTTCAGGGATCATTCGTTTTTCCTTACGCAGAGAGATCGTTATAAAGGATTGTTCAGGCTGCAGGCAAACAACTACAGGGGATGGGCCGAAGGGCTTGAATCGGCAGGTTATGCCACCAATGATCAGTATGCGGAGATGCTGATCCGCACAATAGAAAATTATCAGCTATACTTGTATGACAGGACTGGGTATATTGGGGAAACCACAATCGCAGCAAATGATCCGGACTTTGCCCGGTATGCCTGGGTTGCGGCCTTCCGTGCCAGCGGTTATGCGGGTGACGGCCGGAGGAAATATGTAAACAACAAACTGGAATGCATTGTAGCGAAAAAATCAGATAATCTTGCGACCTTATCTGTTTTGGTCGATATTCCTGAGAAAAGGCTAATGAAATACAATGACCTGAAGTATCCTGGTTCGTTGGAAGCAGGGCAGGTTGTTTATCTGGAACCAAAGAGGAGAAGGGCTGCAGTTAAGACCCATGTGGCTGATGCTAAAGAGTCGCTGTATGAGATTTGCCAGCGCTACGGTATAGAAATGAAAATGCTGCTCAGGAGAAGTGGAATGGCCGAAGGGATGAATCCTTTTCCGGGTCAGGTTATACCTCTGCGCTAAACCAGGGTGTGTGGGCAAGCCTTTGTTATCTTGACGGGATTCGGTAATTCCGGATGTATGATCCCGAGCCGACGACAAGGTTTAAGGAAGTGTTCGCATCAAGATGACCTGTCTGGAAGGGTGTTGTCCCAAAGATACCCGGCTCCATAGGATAATAGCCTTTCGAGTCGAAAAGAAAAAGTTCGCCTGTTTCAGGGATGGTAACTCCTATCATTGAACTGTTTTTCAGGCGGTCGTGGAGCACGAAAGGGGCCCGGGTGATCTCTCTTCTGAACACATAAGAGTAAATCAGTTTGTTGGAGCGGCTGTAGTAGCAGATCCTGTTTTTATCGACAAAGACATACTCGGGGACTACATTTCCCATCAAATTCTCATTGAAAAACCAGTGGTTGTCGGAAAACTGACCCAGGGTGATTTCAATGGTCCTGCCGTTCTCCTGTATAAAGATCAGTTTCCCCGTAGGGCCGGTCGTTACAAAGATTCCCTTACGGGCCATATTTACAGGATAGAAACCGGAATGATCAGCCGGCCGGAACATGGGTCCGACTCTGATTCTTTGCCTTCCCTGCCGATCGGTAATCATCAGGTTGTTATCGCGGTCGCGGATAAAAAAGAAATCCTTGTGATTGGAAACTATGTATTCAACCGGTTTTTCAATGGCTTCTTTCATCAGAGGTCTTTCCCAGCTGGTTATGGAGTGGCCTCCCAGATCGAACTGGTATATCCTCTTATCCTTAAAAGCAATAAATATTCTGTAGTCGGATTTACGATCGAAATTTACTATCGTCAGTGGGTTTGTAGCCGGTATTGGAAAGCGCATGGGATAATCGCGTGCAGGTTGCCCGTCAGACCTGATAAGATACAGGTGAGAATCGGTATTGAAGAAGTAGAACATCGTGTCTCGGTCGGGAAAGAGCAAGGGTTTGATCTCAGAGAGTATCTTTCCCATAAAATGTATCCTCCATCTGAGAAGGCCATCGGCCCCGTAGAGGTAGAGATTGTTCAGCGTATCCCTTACGAGCACTGCAGGTTCGCCTTTGGCCATAGTATTCAGGATCTGCGGGTTGCCGGCAATGGTTGTGTCGAGCCTGGCTTTCCAGCATAAAGGTCCTTCTTTCTGCAGGTTTGGCGTATAACCGATAAAGAGGCTGGTATAGAACAGGTCCTGGTGCGACGAAAACTGTATTCCTACTGGCTGGAATTTTTTCAGGCTGTCGAGCCAGGGGTTCAGCGTTGAAAGCAAGGGATCATCCATCATCCGGACCAGCGTTTTAGAAGCCTTCGGTGTTTTGAAGTATATGAAAATGTTCGATTTTGTTGCCATTTTTCCAGCGAAATCAATATAATCCTTGTTCAGGCCAAGAGTATTTCCCTGCAGGTATTCGCCGATCAGCAGTTTCATGGAAGGAATATCCTGTGCGAAAACAAGGTTGTGATTGATAAAAGTGATGTACGCCTGCCCCGCTGGTTCAAAAAGTGTACCGAAGAGATTCTGAAGCACGTTATTATAATGCAGGCCGATGATACTGAATCCTTTATACCTCAATGAATCTTTTTTTATACCCATCCTTATTCTGAGGCTGTCGAGCAGGGATACGGCAAGTACTGAATCCCTTACCTGAAAAGCAGCGTAAACCCTGTCACTTCCATTCAATGAATCGGATTCTATTGAAAAAACCATGGCTTGCCTGGCCATCCATGGAAGGAAGAAATCGGAGAGGTTAATACGATATCTCTGGTTTATCAGGCTTAGAGCATTCAGGTTACCTGCAACCAGTTCATCCTGGCGGTTACGCGTTTCGAGACGTTCAAAGTAAGCGGTAAGATCACCCCATCCGAAGAAAGCATACCAGGCGATATGCTGAGGTACAAGAGAAGCCAGTTCATTTGGCTGGGGCTCCTGCCCGTTAAAGAAGTTCAGGTAATGGAAGGTAGTATCGTCTGCCAGGGTATAGCCATTGAGGAAAAGCTCGTCTTTTTTAATGATCATATCCAGTCCGCTCCAGGAGGCAAGGCGGGCAAGCTGAATGAGGGATGTGTGATTTTCGGTCCTTGAGATCTTCGACAGGGCCAGGGCCAGCATACGGTAATTTACATAGATGTTCGCATCGGCTTTGTTGTCGGAAGGTGCTTCCACCTTACGAAAACCCGGGGACTGAAAAGCCGGTTTGTTAAACGTGAGTCGGTCGATGGATTTTTTAACCAGGTCGGCCAGAAAACTGCCGATGAATACGCCTTTTTCAATTGAATAATAAAACGGTGGTGATTTTTCACTAATCTGAAGACGATGGATGTTTGTTGATGCATAAGGTGTCTGGTCAATCCTCACCGAATCGCCGAAGAGTTCCCGGGCAAATTCATCGGCTGCCTTGCCGGGGTCGCGGCCAGGAACCGAAGTGAGAAAAATTACCCCAAATTTTGTGCGGCCACTTAATGTTATTACCAGTACAAGGTTGTGCTTCTGAAGGATAGCACTGATTTTCTCGTTTTTTCGGCTGATGGAATCAAAGAGGTAAAGTTCATTCCGAACAGATCTGATCACGGGATAACGGCTCAGAGATTTCCAAACCAGATTTGACCGGTTAAGTTCTTCCCAGAGGTTTCCTGGTTTGTTGATCTTTATGATCATGGCGGTGTTGTCGGGAACTGCATTAAGCGGAGATTCATCGGCTTGCATGGAATACCCGGCCAGGCTGTATATACCCCAGATGATGGCAGCAGTCAAAGCCGCTGCACATATTGCCATGAACCAAAGCTTAGGGTTCTTCATAAGGCAAGCTTTAGCTGTTCGTATAACCTGAAACTCATACGGTGATAAACACAGGTTCCGCGGTCATATATCGCATCCCTGTGCTTGCGGCAGGGATAACCTTTGTTGTGCTCCCAGTCGTAATGCGGAAACTCTTTGGCGATACCGCGCATGTACTCATCGCGGTATGTCTTTGCCATTATTGACGCGGCGGCGATGGACATAAATTTCGCATCTCCTTTAATAATGCAGTGATGGCGGATGTTTTCGATCGGTTTGAAACGATTCCCGTCAACAAGCAATAACTCCGGCTTCAGGTTCAGTTTTTCGACTGCATGATGCATGGCCAGGATAGATGCATTGAGAATGTTTATCTCATCGATAATCTCAGGTGAGATGCTTGCCACGGCCCAGCTAAGGGCGTCTGCTTCAATACATCTTCTGAGACGTTCCCGTTTCAGTGCCGACAGCTGTTTCGAATCATTCAGTTCCTCATTCTTATAATCTTTTGGCAGAATCACGGCGGCCGCAAAAACAGGGCCTGCCAGGCATCCTCTCCCGGCTTCATCAAGCCCGGCTTCAATCAAACCCCTGTCATACGAGATCTGTAGCATAGGCCTCTATTACTCAGGGTTGTAAAAATACGAATTGAAAAGGATCAGCAGAAAATAGAAGAAAAAAATGATCTCGGCCCATTTTTTTTTCTTCATCCCCAGAAAAGTTGACGTGAGCAAGAGTGACAGGCTGGGAAACAGCAAAATCAGATGGTAGGCAACCAGGGTTGTTGAGTAGATTACCGAAAGTATGGATATTACTACAAGCCAGACTACAAGGTAGGTTTTTGCGCGTATCTCGGCAGTTTTCTCCATCGGGCCTTTCAGCAGATAATATAAGCCCCATGCTGCCAGTACAAGTGAAGCGATTCCTATGATCCAGTCATCGGAATGAAGATGGATAGGGTAGAAAAATAAGGAGGCAATCATTTTTTTATATACAACTGCCTGGTTTGCCAACTGATCGGTGATAAAATAATACACAGAAAGAAACATGAACGGAGTAAAAAAACCGATTGCAGCTGTAACCCACTCTCTCCATTTACCGGAGCGGAACAGTATAAAACTTACAGGTAATATCGCCAGCATCAGCACGTAAGGAAAATAAAAGAAGGAACCCACGGCAGCAAGGAACCCGGCGCTGAATACCAGGTCAAGGTTGCTGGCTTTGCTGTATGATTTCATCAGGTTGCCAAGAAGGATAATCGATAAAAGAGTGCATATGTTTAAGGGGTGAATGGTCAGGTAAACCGGCGAAGAGCTCATAATGATTATAAAGACCAGGGCCGAAAGAGAGGAGTTTTTTAGTACCAGTTCGTGCTTGTTAAACAACTCATTCAGTAACCAGGTTTCGATCAATACCAGGACAAAACCCGTTATGACTGCAAGATGAGGAAGGCTTCCAAGCAAGGAATATAAAAGAGTATATAATGGTACAGGGCCTTCGGGAGAGGGAACAACAGGAGGGTAAATGAATGCTTTGCCCCAGAGTATCAGACCGATGAACCCTATAACCAGGTACTGTATCGCGAAGCTGGAGCGGAAGAACCGTATAAACATCTTACAAAAGGAATATCGAATAATCGAATACTCGAATTACGAATTTTGAATGAATTTCACCATTTCACCATTTCACCATTTCACCATTTCACCATTTCACCATTTAAAGATCCTCCCCAATATCTCTTCTGAAATACATTCCGTCAAACTCTATCAAATCAGCGTTACGGTAAGTGGCAGTTAGCGCTTCTTTCATATTGTTTCCCAGAGATGTCACAGCGATCACCCGGCCACCGTTGCTTACAAGTTCACTCTCTTTCATGGCAGTACCGGCATGAAAAATCAGTGAGCCTTCAATTTTGTTTTCACCGGTAATTACTTTTCCTTTTTCATAGGTGTCGGGATAGCCACCCGAGACCATCATGACCGTAGTGCAAAACCTTGGGTCGATCTGAATGCTCTGCTTTGCCAGCTTGCGTTCGGCAACAGCGCGTAATAATTCTACAAAATCGTTTTTGATCCTTGGTATTACCGACTCGGTTTCGGGGTCGCCCAAACGGCAGTTGTATTCGATCACAAAAGGATCTCCCTTAACGTTTATCAGTCCGAAAAAAATAAAGCCGATATACTCCAGTCCGTCATTCGTAAGCCCTTCAACAGTTGGCCTGATAATGCGTTCTTCGACTTTCCTGAGAAACTCAGTATCGGCAAAGGAAACCGGAGAAACCGAGCCCATCCCGCCGGTATTTGGCCCGGTATCGCCCTCGCCTATCTTTTTGTAATCCTTGGCCTCCGGAAGGATCAGGTAGGAATTGCCATCGGTGATCACGAACGACGAGCATTCAATGCCCGTTAGAAATTCCTCAATCACAACCCTGGCCGATGCTTGTCCGAACCTTGCATCCCTTAGCATAGCGGTTAGTTCCTGAAGAGCTTCTTCTTCAGTCTGGCAGATCACTACCCCCTTCCCGGCGGCCAGTCCGTCGGCCTTCAGAACATAAGGAGGTTCAAGCGAGCGGATAAATGCAAAACCTTTTTCCAGACTCGCTGCATCAAAGGTTTGATAAGCCGCGGTAGGAATTCCATGCCTTACCATGAACTGCTTCGCAAAATCTTTGCTTCCTTCGAGTTGTGCAGCAGCGGCCACAGGACCGATTACAGGTATCTTGCAAAGTCCGGGATCGGCAAGGAAGAAGTCGTGAATGCCTTTCACCAGAGGGTCTTCAGGGCCCACAACCAGCATGTCGATATGTTTTTCAAGAACAAACTGCCGGATTGCGAAAAAATCAGTCACCGAAAGCTGAACATTCTCGCCGCAGCGGGAAGTGCCTGCATTTCCTGGAGCAATAAATAGTTTCTCAAGCAGCGGACTCTGAGCTATTTTCCAGGCCAGGGCATGTTCCCTGCCGCCTGAGCCAAGTAGTAAAATTTGCATATGCAATCAGGATTTAAGAGCCTTCTCAATGGAATCCCAAAGGCGGTCGGCCGTCTTCTGCCAGTTAAACAGGTCCTTCCTTCTCCTTCCACGGATAATCAGGTCGTGGCGGATGCTTTCATAATTCGCGATTTTATAAAGCGCATCTGATATGCTTTCAGGGCTGAAAGGATCCACGAACAGGGCTGCATCTCCGGCTATCTCGGGCATAGATGTAACCTGGGAGGTGATCACCGGAACATCGCAACGAAAAGCCTCAACAATAGGTATGCCGAAGCCTTCGAAGTAGGAGACGTAAGTAAGGGCAAGGGCAGAGCCCAGAACATTTACAAGTTCATTTATTTCAAGCCTCCCGATAAATACCACGTCATCCGAAAAAACCATCTCCTGAAAAGCCAGGTCAATGTCGCTTGTCCACCATTTCTTGGCTCCCACAATCAGAAGTTTTACAAACGAAGGATTGGATTTTTTGAAGAGATCAAAAGCTCTGAACAGGTTCGCCAGGTTTTTCCTTGGATGGAGGGAACCGATAAACACGAAGTAAGGACAACCATCGGAATATTCCGCCCTGGTTTTTTTCTTCTCTTCCTCGGTTAAGGGCCGGTAGGCTTCATTATAACCATCATATACCACATCGATTTTCGAGGGGTCTACATGGTATTGCGATACGATATCTTGCTTGGAGTATTCAGAGACAGTGGCTATTCTCACCGCCCGGGCGGCATATTTCGGAAAAAAGTAACGGTAATGCCGTCTTGTCCAGAAAGGCAGGTCATGAGGGTAATGCTCAAAGTTCAGGTCATGGAACACCGCCATCGACTTAACCTCAGTCTTTAACGAGAGATACCCGTCGGGAGAAAGGAAAAGATCGGGTTTAAGCTTCTTGAACAAACCCGGCAAGGTGAGTTCGAACCAATAATAATAAAGGAAAGGATGGCGTGCGTGCGGATATTGAATGACAGGGGTGACATTATCTGAAAATAAAAAATTCTCATCATAATCGCGGTCAAAAATAAAATAGAAGCGGTGCTCGGGATGCTGGCTGGTGATCCTTTTAAGAGATTCGTAGGTGAACCAGCCAATTCCTTCGAGACGGTTTCTGATCAACAGGCGGGTATTGACAGCAATATTCATTGATTTTTTTAACTTTGTCACAAATATCTTAATTTTTTGATGATTGTCGGGAAAATTTTTCCCATGCAATTAAAAAAAATGAAAAATGATGCAACGGAAATTCCTTACTAACCTTGGTTTGCTTCTGTTCCTGAATCTGCTAATCAAGCCTTTCTGGGTATTTGGCATTGACCGTACCGTACAAAACCTTGTGGGAGTAGAGGCTTTCGGGTTTTATTTTGTTGTTTTCAATTTTTCATTTCTTTTCAACATTTTACTTGACCTGGGGATCACGAATTTCAATAACAGGAATATTGCCCAGAACCATCACTTGCTCAGCAAGCATTTTTCCGGGATTTTGTTAATGAAATTGCTGCTTGCGTTTCTATACCTGGGAGTGACTTTCTTTATTGCAATCTGGAAATACAATCCCGACCAGCTGAAGCTGCTTGGGGTTTTAGCTTTTAACCAGTTTTTAATCTCGTTCATACTATACCTGAGATCCAATATTTCGGGCTTGCTGATGTTCAAAACCGACAGTTTTCTTTCGGTCCTTGACCGCATGCTGATGATCATATTCTGCAGTATCCTTCTTTGGGGGCATGTTACATCAACACCATTCAGGATAGAGTGGTTTGTGTATTCACAAACGGCAGCTTATGTCTTTACAGCGATTACCGCCTTGCTGATTGTAAGCAAGAAGGCAAAATTCAAACGACTGAACTGGAACTGGCCGTTTTTTCTGATGATCATAAAACAAAGCGCACCGTTTGCACTGCTCGTATTATTCATGACTTTTTACAACAGGCTCGACCCGGTGATGCTCGGGGCTCTTCTCGACAAGTCAAAGGGCAATGAGCAGGCAGGGATTTATGCTTCAGGTTTCCGTCTTTTCGATGCAGTGAATATGATTGCCTACCTTTTTTCGGTATTGCTGATCCCTGTTTTTTCAAAAATGATCAAGCACAAGGAAAATATCGAGCATATGGTAAAACTCGCGTTTACCATGATCATCACACCAGCCATTCTGGTTGCACTGGGTTCTTATTTCTATAGCAACGAGCTGATGGCCTTATTGTATAACGCGCATCTTCACGATTCGGCTCATGTATTTCAGATACTCATGGGCGGGTTCGTGGCAGTTTCAACCACTTATATCTTCGGCACCCTTCTTACCGCCAACGGAAATCTGAAAGAACTCAATATTATAGCTTTCTTCGGATTGCTGATCAGTTTCTTTTTTAACTTTTTTCTCATCCCGAAATACCTGGCTATCGGTTCGGCTTATGCAAGCCTCATCACCCAGTTCTCCACGGCCATCGTACAGGTGATCCTTGCAGTAAAGGTCTTTAAACTAAAGCCCAACTACCGCTTTCTCTTCACTTTGTTTTTATACATCATGGGTGTTGTGCTGTTTAATATGCTTTCGCGGGTATACCCTGTAACGCTTCCTTTTATCCCTGGCCATCTTAACTGGATGGGAGGATTCATGCTTATGATCATTGCATCAATCCTGCTGTCGGTGGTGCTGAAACTTTGGAATGTAGGTTCTCTGATCAGGATACTGCGCGGCGAACGATGATGTTTTGCTGATTGCCTCTTTCCTTTTTTCATTTAGTAATATTCCCTACCTTTGAAGCAAATTTCATCCCCCATCTCTATGGACGGTAACGAAAAGAAGACCGAAGAATTCAATTCTTCCAATCTGGTGATCTTTCTCTATAAGTGGAGAAAACCACTGCTCATTGTTGTACTTAGCGCCCTGTTTGGCTCCTGGTTTTTCTCACTTCCCTGGTTCATCACTCCAAAATTCAAGTCCACGGTTATTATGTTCCCTGCCAGTACCAGTTCTATTTCGAAGGCCCTGTTGAGTTCACAGTATTCCAAAGGGCAGGACCTTGTCGAGATCGGCGAACAGGAACAGGCCGAACAGCTTTTACAAATCCTTAATTCAAGCCGTATCAGGGAACGTATCATTAACAAGTTTCACCTGATGGAGCATTACGGGATCGACACATCCGCCCATTATAAATATTCAAAGCTTTACAAGGAATATGAGGATAACATCAGTTTCCGCCGTACTGAATTCATGGCGGTACAGATCACTGTTTATGATGAAGATCCCCAGCTTGCTGCCGATATAGCAAACGGCATATCCTGCCTTCTCGATACTGTTAAGAACGAAATGCAGAGACAGCGTTCTGTAAAGGGACTTCATATTGTTGAACAGGAATATAACGACCTGCAAAAGGAACTGAACAACATCGTTGATTCATTGGTAAAGCTGGGTTCACTTGGCGTAAACGAGGTGGAATACCAGTCGCAGGTACTCAACCAGCAGCTTGCAGTAACTATTACCACGGGAAACAAATCAGCACAAGCCTTGCTCCAGAAAAAACTGGATGTGCTGGGGAAATACGGCGGAGTGTATACTTCGCTTAAGAACGCATTGGAATTCAAAACCGAGCAGCTTACTCTCCTTCAGGCCAAATACAAGCAGGCTAAAGTCGATGCGGAAGAGAGCCTGCCGGTAAAATTTGTCGTAAGTGACGCATATAAAGCCGAGCGAAATTCTTATCCCATCCGCTGGCTGATCATGCTGGTGTCGGCTATCTCAGCTTTATTCCTCGCGGTAATCGTGATTATGATCATGGAAAAGATCAACGAGTATAACACCCAGAAAAATTTTCAGTTAGGACAGTCATAAAAATTCAGATCAATAGAAAAATCTCAGATTTATGGATAATTTCTTCAATAATGTAAAGCTGCTGGATATCATTGTCAAATGGAAGTATCATCTGCTTGCTGTTGTTGTTGCTGCAATGCTGCTATCAGTATTGTTCTCGAGTGCCCTCTTCATTAAACCCTTGTACAAATCCTATGCGCTGGTATATCCCTCAAATATATCGCCGTATTCGACCGAGAACGAAACCGAGCAAATGATGCAGATGTTACAGTCGAGAGACATCCGCGACAGCGTGATCCACAGGTTCAATCTTGCCAAACACTGGGAAATTGATTCTACCTATCAGTATTTCATGAGCACCATGGTATTTTACTGGGATCAGAGGGTGAGGATTGGGAAGACCCCGAATGAAGCAGTGGAGATTGAAGTCCTTGATCCTGATCCGCAGATCGCCTGCGATATGACAACAGCTATCGTCGATTACTATAATCTAAAAGTGAGGGAGCTTCATAAAGAGAAATTTGGCGAAGTGGTCGAAAATTACAACTTTATTATGGCGGTCAAACAGCATTACGTAGATTCTCTGAGCAAGCTGATCGTAGATCTTGGAACAAAGTACGGGATGATGGATTATGGAAGTCAGACCCGTGAAGTGATGCGTGCTTATTTTGAAAACAAGAATAGCGGTGAGGTGCAGAAGTACAAGCGCAATCTGGAAGAACATGGGGGAGATTATCTTAAACTTGTGCAATTAATGAATACCGAATCTGGTGCTCTTGCAGCTATGAAACTGGATGCCGACAGGGCCCTTATGGATTTCAACAGAAGGTATACACATGCCAACGTTCTGAGCAAGCCCTTTCCGGCCGACAAAAAATCTTTTCCTGTACGCTGGCTTATCATGCTTATGTCGACCGTAGCAGCTTTATTTCTTGCACTGATAGTGGCCGGTATTATCGAAAACAGGAAACAAAATTCCCTGAATGCAGCTCAGCAAGGATAAGATACAGGAAATCAGAAGTTATCTGGCCGGGGAGAATGTGAGATTTACCCTGTTTTATGTCATCAGCGGCTTATTTATACTGCTGAATGCATACATGGTATACCGCAATGTTTATTACACACTTCTTCTGCCCCTGGCCCTGGTAATTCTTTACCTGTTCTTTTACCGCGTCGATTATATTCTGCTCCTGATAACATTCTTTACACCCCTTGCGGTGAACATGACGCAGTTCGAATTCAACGTGGGGATTTCTATGCCAACTGAGCCTCTGATGTTCGGAGTACTGCTGTTGTTTGTCCTGAAATTACTGTATCAGAATAATTTTGAAGCAAAGGTTTGGAAGCATCCTATGACTATCATCATTGGACTTCAGTTCCTGTGGATCTTTATAACCAGCATAACAAGCCAGTACCCTTTGGTTTCTTTTAAATTTTTATTGGCCAGACTATGGTTTGTAATTCCGTTTTACATCTTTGCTGTCCATCTTTTCAGAAAAAAACAAAATATCAGGCTTTTTGTTTGGCTTTATGCAATTCCCCTGGTGATCGTGATCATTTATACAACCTACCAGCACTCCCTGTGGGCTTTTGATGAGAACGCGGGGCATTGGGTAATGACGCCATTCTATAACGACCATACTGCATATGGTGCAATCCTGGCTCTTTTCGTACCTGTTTTCGTTGGCTTTACTTTTACCCAGTCATACTCGCGACTTGTCCGATTCTGTGCTTTAGGAGTGCTTTTGTTTCTGCTGATGGCCTTGTACCTTTCGTATTGCCGTGCGGCATGGATCAGCCTTGTTATAGCGCTCTCATTCTATTTAGTGATTCTTTTCAGGATCAAGTTCAAGTTTATTGTTTTCTCTCTGTTGATAGGGGGACTCATTTTTTATATTTTTCAATTTGAAATTCTGGATTCTCTCTCAAAGAATAAGCAGGGGACTTCTGGTAATTTTATGAAACATGTACAGTCCATGTCGAATATCAGTACCGATGCAAGTAATCTCGAACGGCTGAACCGATGGTCTTCGGCTATCCGGATGTTCAGGGACAGGCCGGTATTCGGGTTCGGACCAGGAACCTACCAGTTCGAATATGCTCCTTACCAGAGCTCTGAAGAGAAAACGCTTATTAGTACCAACGCCGGCGACAGAGGTAATTCACACAGCGAATATATTGGCCCCCTGGCGGAAGAGGGGCTGCCAGGGACTCTGCTTGTAATTGCTGTTTTTATCTATTCAATTGTACTTGCCATGAGGGTTTACCGAAGGTCGGCAAACAAAGAAGTACGGATGCTAACTCTTGCTGCCATGCTCGGCCTGATCACCTATTATTTCCACGGGCTGATGAACAACTTTCTGGATTCCGACAAAGCATCGGTGCCTGTTTGGGGGTTTATTGCAATCCTTGTTGCCTGTGACCTGTATCACATCCCCTCCAGGGAAAAGCAGGAGGAATAATTTTATTTTTTTTATCTGAGTTTTTTCAGCAGATCGGGAAGCATTCTAACAGCGGCAATCTCTTTCCATTTTTTACGTGGGTCATCAGCCGGAATACCCCAATAGGTTTTTCCGCCTTCAAGTGATTTGTCTACACCCGTCAGGGCCAGGACAATGGCTTTTTTTCCGATCACCAGGTCTTTGTTTACCGATACTCTTGCCCAGAGGATCACGTCGTCTTCGATACGGGTCACTCCTGCAATCGCACAATGAGCTCCGATCAGGCAGTTCCGGCCTACAAAAGTGTCGTGTCCGATCTGGATGTGATTGTCGAGCTTGGTTCCATATGAAATCGTAGTATTGCCCGAAACGCCTTTGTCGATCGCCGTGGAAGCCCCGATCTCGACTTTATCTTCTATAACAACCTTGCCGCAGGACTCAAGTTTCTTCCAGCCTTCGGGCCTGCGCTGGAAATAATACGCATCGGCTCCCAGTACAGCCCCGGAATGAATGATCACATCATCACCAATCTCGGTATAGTCGTAAATACTTGCATTGGCATGAATGATGCAGTTTTTCCCAATCTTCACATGGTTCCCGATAAATGCTCCCGGCTGAATTACTGTTCCTTCACCGATAAGAGCTGAAGGGCTTACCATAGTCTGGGCTTTTTCGAAAGGGCGGAAACGGGTTGCCAGTGACACGTAAGCGTCGAAAGGTTTATCGTGGATCAGTAAAACTTTGCCTTCAGGACATTCCACTTCTTTGTTGATGAGAATGGTGGTGGCTGCAGAATTCAGTGCCTTGCTGTAATATTTGGGATGGTCAACGAAGGTCAGGTCCCCGGCTTCGACCATGTGGATCTCGTTGATGCCGCTAACGACGAAATCAGGGTTGCCGATCATGCGGGCACCGATCAGCTCAGCGACTTCGGAAAGGTTTAATGGAGTTGGAAATTTCATTCAATATTCAATATTCGTCATTCAATATTCGACATTCAAACTAAAATCCCTTCACCCTCTCGGCATACTCCCCAATCCTCGTATCAACCTTGATGATCTCATCAGTGTCGATAAATAGTGGAATGCGTACTTTGGCGCCGGTCTCAACAATAGCATCCTTCAATGTGTTGGTGGCAGTATTGCCGCGGAGACCGGGTTCGGTGTAAGTTACTTTCAGGATGACAAATGGAGGCAGCTCGCAGGAAAGCGGTGTCTCGGTGTCGGCATGGAAAACAATTTCAACTTCTTGTCCTTCTTTGAGATACTGGGGAGCGTTAATCAGTTCTTCAGTGATAAAAATCTGTTCGAAGGTCTCGGTATGCATGAAATTATAGCCCGACTGATCTTTGAAAAGGTATTGGTATTTCCTGCGCTCAACACGGGCAATGTCAATCCTTACTCCTGAATCGAAAGTGTTGGAAATTACCCGTCCGCTTTTAAGGCTTTTAAGTTTTGTGCGGATAAATGCCGGGCCTTTGCCAGGCTTGACATGCTGAAATTCTACAATAGTATACAAATCATTGTTAAAATTGATGACCAGGCCATTCCTGATATCTGCGGTTGTTGCCATAAATGTAGTAGATTGATAGATCAGTTAAAAGGGCTGCAAAGGTAAGAATAAATGGTGAAATGGTGAAATGGTGAAATAGTGAAATTGAAATAAATAAAATAAGCGAGTGTAATCAGGATTTATAGTCTTCAATCTGCAGCGTTTTAACAGCGAAGGCCGATTCCTGCGCGTGCTGGTTGGAGCAAATCACAAGCGTACGCTTTCCGGCATATTCCTTCACGAGCTGAAGATACCAGTCAATGCCGGCTTTGTCGAGGTTCATTACCGGCTCATCAAGAAGCAGCAAGGGGACATCACTAAAAAAGGCCAGGGCCAGCTTCACTCTTTGTTTCATGCCCGAAGAGTACTGCCTGATAGGTTTTGATTTCCTGACTTTCAGGTCCAGAATTTCCTTCACTTTGTTTGCATCCATTCCCGGGAGGTAGGGCTTGAATGAAAAATGAAAATCCATCATTTCATCAAGAGTAAAGTCCTCGATGATCTCAAGGTAGGGTGCGACCATTGCCAGATGACGGAAGATAAGATTATCGGGAACCTCCTTTCCGCAGTATTCATATCTTATTTTTCCTGATGTGGCATGAATGCTTCCCGCTATGACCTGAAGCAGGGTTGATTTGCCTGAGCCGTTACGGCCCAGTATCGCACAGGTTTCACCCGAATGGAGTTCCAGGGAAAGAGAACGGAATATCCATTCATTAATGAATTTTTTTCCTATGCCATCCAGATATATATTCATGAAAAGGATTCAGGGGATCAGTCGGATTTGCGTCTGCTAAGGCCTTTCATAATACCCCTCGAGGAGTTGGCAATAAATGAAAGGATCTCGTCGCGTTCGGGAGTAGCGGGCATTTCGGCTTCAATGATTCGCACTGCATTTGAAACATTGTACCCCTTTACAAAGATAGTACGGTAGATGTCCTGAATATGGTTGATCAGTTCGGAACTGAAACCCCGGCGTCGCAGTCCGATGGAGTTAACTCCCACGTACGACAGCGGATCTCTTGCAGCTTTGGTATAAGGAGGAACGTCTTTGCTCACTCCCGAACCGCCGCCAATAAAAGCGTGGGCTCCGATGTGCACAAACTGGTGAACAGCAACCACGCCCCCGAGTATCGCCCAGTCATCAATGTTGATATGACCGGCCAGGGCCGAATAACCTCCCATGATAACGTTGTTGCCAACCACGCAGTCATGCGCTATGTGAACATAGCCCATCAGCAGGCAGTTGTCGCCAATCACGGTCTCGTAACTGGCTTTGGTGCCCCGGTTCACGGTGACGTATTCGCGAATGGTCACGTTGTTGCCTATTCTCACGATGGTATCTTCCCCGCCGAACTTCAGATCCTGCGGAATAGCCGAAATGACCGCGCCCGGAAAGATCCTGCAGTTCTTACCAATCCTGGCTCCTTCCATAATGGTCACATTCGGCCCAATCCATGTGCCATCTTCAATAATCACGTTCTTGTCGATCGTTACAAAGGGCTCAATCACCACGGTGGGAGCGACCTTCGCCTGGGGGTTTACATATGCAAGCGGTTGATTCATATATAGTTATTTTCTTATTACCTGTGCCATCATCTCAGCTTCCATCACCAGTTTACTACCCACGTAAGCCACGCCTTTCATAGATACCAGGCCACGGCGGATGGGGGCCGACAGCTGGTTGTAAAAAACGATGGTGTCGCCGGGTACAACTTTGCTTCTGAATTTTACGCTTTCGATCTTTACAAATAAGGTCGTATAATTATGCGGATCCTCCACCGTACTCAGCGCAAGGATGCCACCTGTCTGGGCCATTGCTTCAATCTGAAGAACTCCGGGCATTACAGGTTCCTGAGGGAAATGCCCCACGAAATAAGGTTCGTTCATGGTCACATTCTTGATTCCTACCACGTAGTCGCTACCCATCTCAATAATCCGGTCGATGAAAAGGAATGGCGGCCGGTGAGGGAGAATCTTCTGGATCTGGTTAATGTCGTAAAGCGTCTTCGAAAGGTCGAATTTATGTACCTCGTGATGTTTTTTCTCTTTTCTGATCTGTTTCTTGATCAGCTTTGCAAACTGAACATTCGAATAATGACCCGGCCTGGTAGCAATAATATGGGCTTTGATGGGCATACCAACCAGGGTGAGGTCGCCGATGACATCAAGAAGTTTATGCCTCGCGGGCTCATTGGGGAATTGCAGGTCGAGGTTATTCAGAATGCCTTCGCTCGGAAGAACCTCCACTTTGGGTTTGTTGAATATCCTGGCAAGGTGGTCCAGCTCTTCCTTCGAGACAGCCCGGTTCACAAATACGATCGCATTGCTGAGGTCGCCCCCCTTGATAAGGTTGTTGTTGAGGAGGTATTCCATCTCGTGCAGGAAAACAAAGGTCCTGCAGGTAGCAATCTCATCTTTAAATCTGCGGATGTCGTTCAGGGTTGCATTCTGAGAATGCAGCACGTTCGATTCATAGTCGATCATCACGCTCAGCCTGTACTCCTTCGACGGCATCGCGATCATCTCTACCTTCTTTTCAGGGTTGGTATAGGTGATGATCTGGTTCAGTTCGAAATATTTTCTCGGGGCATTCTGCTCCACGGTGCCCACACCGCTCAGGGCCTCAACATAGAAACGGGAACTACCGTCAAGAATGGGAGTTTCTGACTGGTTCATCTCAATCAGCACATTGTCAATCTCCAGTCCGGTAAGGGCTGCCATCACATGCTCAACAGTGTCTATTCTCGATCCCTCATACTCAATGCTGGTCCCCCGCGAAGTGTCGACCACAAGGTCCACATCGGCTTCAACAAGAACGTTGTTGCTCAGGTCGGTACGCCTGAATTTAATGCCGTGGTTTGGCGGGGCCGGATTAAAAGTAAGTGTAACATCAAGGCCTGTATGTAACCCAACACCGGAAACGCTGACGGCAGATTTTATGGTTTTTTGCTTATCGCTCATTTATTCTTATTCGGTTTTACTCTTTGTGATCTTTCAAGATCTTCTCAATATGATTGATCCTTTTTACAATCTCATCAAGGTTTGAAAGGTGAATGTAATTTCTTCTGGTCTTTTTCGCATCGATGGCGGGAGATCCCATCACAATTGCGTTTTCTTCTTTGATAGAGCCGCCAATGCCCGACTGGGCTCCGATCTTTACTCCATCGGCAATAGTGATATGACCTATGATCCCTACCTGACCGGCAATCATGCAATTCTTCCCGATCCTGGTTGAACCGGAAATACCTGTTTGTGCCGCAATAACGGTGTTTTCGCCAATTTCCACGTTGTGGGCTACCTGGATCAGATTATCGAGCTTGACTCCCCTGCGGATAATAGTTGAACCAAGGGTTGCGCGATCCACGGTCGTGTTAGAGCCTATCTCTACGAGATCTTCCAGGATCACGTTTCCCAACTGGGGAATCTTCTGGTAATTATTGTCGGTGTGGGGTGCGAATCCAAAACCATCGCTGCCAATGATCACTCCCGAATGCAGAGTGCAGCCATCGCCTATCACACAGTCGTGGTAAATTTTAACCCCGGGATAAAAAGTGCAGTCATTCCCTATGGTCACGTTGTTGCCAATGTATACCTGAGGATAAATGCTTGCGTTGTTCCCAAGAATAACGTTATCGCCGATGAAACTGAATGCCCCTATCGACAGGTTTTGGCCTGTTTTTGCTGATGATGAGATAAATGCCAGCGAAGAGATCTCCCTTTTTACCGCGGTCATGCTGTTGAACATCTCGAGCAAGGTAGCAAAGCTGCTATATGGATCATCAACCCGAATAAGGGTGGCTGCCACAGGTTGGGAAGGAGTAAAATCTTTACTCACAACCACAATCGAAGCCTCGGTAGCATAGAGGTATGGGATATACCTGGGATTGGCCAGAAAGGTCATCGTACCGGCCTTGCCATCTTCAATTTTCGAAAGGTTCGATACCCTGGTTTCCGGATTGCCCTCAACGATGCCGTTGAGGAATCCGGCTATCTGTTGAGCGCTGAACTCCATTGGGGTGCATTAATGGGGTGCAAATTTATCATTTTTTTTGAGACAGTCCTGCTGAATTTTGCATTGCACAGCAGCTCAGATCTTTATATCCTTCGGATAACTAAGAAGGTGTTTGCTCACGGTGGTCGAAAGAACAGCAATGTCGAGCTGCTCTGATGCTGTGGCAACATCGGTAAGCTTTCCATCAGCTGAACGGATGAGGATTTTGTGATGCCGGGGGTTGTACGCGTGATTCGTGACCACATCGGTACACACAAAATAAGAAGTCTCTTCAGGACTGAGTTCATATTTAATTGCCGTGGCTTCTTTGATCCTGCCGATGTAGTCCTCGTCAAAAACTTCATTCCTGATCTCCATCCGGAATAGTTTCCGGTGAATCAGGCTGCGGCAGAGCGTTGAAAGTACCTTATCGGGATGGTCCATCCATAGTTTGATGGCCGTGACAACATCAAAATCATCCAGCAAAGCAAAGCGTTCCAGGCAGCGAGGGTCGTTCAGAAAATCCTGATTTCCGATATCATGAGTGAGGAAATATCTCAGGGCGGGAGTGGCAGGGATGTCTTTTTCAGTTTCCCCCAGCATTTTTGCCCTTCTCAAGAGGCTGACAAGCATCTGGTCGGCAGCCAGTACAGCCTTGTGAAGGTAGACCTGCCAGTACATCAGCCTCCGGGCGATAATAAATTTTTCGATTGAATAGATGCCTTTGGCCTCAACTACCAGTTCGTCGTCACATACAGTAAGCATATTGATGATGCGGTCGGTGTTGATAGTTCCTTCAGCTACCCCGGTAAAGAAGCTGTCGCGGGAGAGATAGTCGAGGCGATCCATGTCAAGCTGGCTTGAGACCAGCTGGTGCAAATATTTTTTTTCGTAAGTCCCCCTGAAGATCTTTCTTGCAAGCTCGAGCTGTCCGTTAAACAGGTGGTTGAGCTCCGCGATGAACATATCGGAGATGTCTTCGTGCGAAAGCCCTTTCACGATCGACTGTTCCAGTGTATGGGAAAAAGGACCGTGGCCGATGTCGTGCAGCAGAATGGCGAGACTGAGTCCTTCGGCTTCTTCATGGCTGATATGTATTCCCTTGGACCTCAGTACTCCAACGGCCTGTCTCATCAGGTGCATGGCCCCCAGGGCGTGCTGGAAACGGGTATGGTGGGCCGAGGGGTAAACATAGTTGGTCAGGCCCAGCTGTTTGATTCTGCGCAGGCGCTGGAACCAGGGGTGTTCCATGATATCGTACACCAGCTCTGAAGGAATGGTAATAAACCCGTACACAGGGTCATTGATGGTTTTTATCTTATTGATTGCCCGGAAATTCATTTAAATTTGTTAAAAGAATGCTAAAATGCGGCAGGGCCACAATAAAAGCAAATTTACTACATTTATACTTAATAGAGAATATCAAATTCCCTGACGCATCGGCTTTGTAGAATGTGATCAGGAATCAACAAAAAGAAAACATGGATAAAGTTAGTATATTGTGGGTTGATGATGAAATTGACCTTTTAAAACCGCATATTATTTTTCTTCGCGATAAGGGGTACGAGGTAGAGACGGTAAACAGCGGCCACGATGCCCTCGACATCTTAAAGACCAAATCGTTTAGTATTTTGTTTCTGGATGAGCAGATGCCAGGTTTATCGGGTATTGAAACACTAATGAAAGTGAAGGCCCTGCAGCCCGGCCTCCCGGTAGTGATGATTACAAAAAGTGAAGAAGAGGCGATCATGGAGGATGCCATCGGCTCAAACATTGCCGATTATCTGATCAAACCTGTGAAACCAAACCAGATACTACTCTGCCTGAAGAAGAACCTGGAAAATAAAAAAATTGTCAGTGAGAAGACCAATTTTCAGTACCAGCAAGAGTTCCGGAATATCGGCATGGAGATCAGCAACCGTTTAAATTTTGAAGAATGGGTGGAGGTGTATAAAAAGATCATTTTCTGGGAGCTGAAACTTGAGAAGTCGATGGATGAAGGCATGCAGCAGGTACTCCAGCTTCAGAAAAACGAAGCCAACCAGGTATTCAGCCGCTTCGTTGAACGGAATTACGTTGACTGGCTTCACGGAAAGGTGAGCTCAAGGCCGGTACAGTCCCACAATGTTATCAAGGAAAAGGTATTCCCCTTGATGGACGAGAATAAGCCGGTATTTGTAATTCTTGTCGATAACCTACGGTATGATCAGTGGAAGATATTACAACCGTTTTTTGAGGAGTATTTCAGGGTAGAGAAGGAGGAAATTTATTACAGTATACTGCCTACCGTGACTCAATATGCCCGGAATGCTTTGTTCGCGGGACTTCTGCCAACAGAGATCGAGCGCAAGTATCCCAAATACTGGGTCAGTGAGGATGAGGAAGGAACCAAGAATAATTTTGAATCGGAACTGCTGGGCGAGCTTCTGAAACGCTATGGCAGGGATGTGAAGTATTCTTATTACAAGGTGCTGAACCAGACATACGGACGCAAGCTTGTTGAACTGCTTCCAAACCTGATGGTGAACAAGTTGAACTTCATCGTGTATAATTTTGTTGATATGCTTTCGCATGCCCGCACCGAGATGGAGATCATAAGGGAGCTTGCCGACGACGAAAAAGCGTATCGTTCCATCACGCTAAGCTGGTTCCAGCATTCGCCTCTGTATGAAATTATCAGATGGCTGGGCGAAAAGGATGTGAACCTGGTCATCACGACCGATCATGGTTCCATCAGGGTGAACAGCCCGGTAAAGGTGCTGGGCGACCGCAACACGAATACCAACCTTCGTTACAAGACCGGGAGGGCGTTGAAGTTTGAAAAGAATGAAGCCTTTGAGATCAGGAACCCCGCCGACGCATTTCTGCCAAAAGGCAATGTAAGTTCTTCTTTTGTATTTTGCCGCAATTACGATTTCTTTGCATATCCGAATAACTATAACTACTACGTGAACTATTACCGGGATACCTTCCAGCATGGAGGTATTTCGATGGAGGAGATGCTGATACCGTGCGTATATCTTAAGAGAAAATGAATAACGAATATTGAACAATGAATCCCGAATGTCGAATTTTTTATTCCGTTCAACATTCAACGTTCAATGTTCAATATTCGTTATTCGATATTCAGTTAATATGTTTCTGATTTCTACTATTGAATCCCTTCCCGAAGTATCCAGGCAGCTCCTCGACGCTTTTCCCGACTCCCGGGTGTTTGCTTTATATGGGAAGATGGGAGCTGGAAAGACTACATTGATACGGGAACTTTGCCGCACTCTGGGAGTGACGGGAGAGGTGCAGAGCCCCACGTTTTCGATCATCAATGAATATAAAACCTTATCAGATGATTCGGTGTTTCACTTTGATTTATACCGGATCAATAAGATCGAAGAGTTGTTTGATATAGGGTATGAAGAATATATGTATTCAGGCTCATACTGCTTTATTGAATGGCCTGAGCTGGCAGGAGATCTCCTGCCAGAAGGTACTGTAAGGCTCGAGATATCCGGAGAAAAAGAAAGGGTGATCAGATTCTGATCACCCTTTCTTTTTCTCCGGAACGATACTCACGGGGAGTGCCGGCTTATTTCTGGATGTTCACCACTTCTTTGAACAGGGCCTTATTGGCATTGATTTTATCGGCATTTCCGTAAACGCAGAAGGCATTCTTATCGAGCACATCCTGCATCATTTTGACGTAGGTTTTTATATCGGCCGCTTTTGTGCTGATCACCGCAGTACGGTCATTCTGCATGTCCTGCTCGGTTCTTTTGTTGAAAAACAGCGAAAATGCCTGTTCTCCCTTCTGAGAAACTGTAAGCGGACGGTCCAGAGCCGAAACGGTGCCTATGATGTAGCGGGTCATGGCTTTTTTATCTGCTTCAAACGTTTTCAGATATTCAGGCACCCCTTTATAATTTTCAAGGGTTTGTTCGAGATTTGGATCCCGGTACGAATTGAATGTGAGACTGCCCAGGGGGGAGATGCTGCTCCATCCGCCGTAGGCGCCACCCATAACCCTCACCCTGGTTTGCAGGTAGTCGGTCGAAAGAATCTGGTTTACAACCCTCATTTTGCCATCCCACTGATACCCGAGTTTTTTATAATCGAAACCGGCAATCACATACTGCACCTTGGAAGGTGTGGGGAAGCCTTCATTTTTAGGCTGAGGGTTGAAATCCCATGTTTGAAAAACAGTCCCCCCGGCGGGCATAGCGTTGAGTAATTTTTCAGCAGCCGAGGTGAAAGCAGGCAGCGACTCAGGATTGGTTGTTACACCCAGGGTAAGATTGCTATTGATAAACAGCATGCCGGCGATTTTTTTCAGGTTGCTGATGATTTCGCCTGATTTCTGATCGTACTGCTTCATCAGATCGGCCAGGAACCAGTAATAATCGAGGCCACTGGTCATCTCGTTGAATACACCGGTCTTGCTTACGTAGGAAGAAAAGCGGTTGCTGGCAACAGAATACCCATTCTCTTTGGTGTTGGCTTCAAGCTGTGAAAGAAGCCTGGTAAGAATGGTCTTCAGCCTTTCAGGGTCATCATATCTGGTTCTTAACAGGATCTCGGCAGTTAGTTCAGTCATCTTGTCAACCTTGCCTGCCATGGCCTTTGAGGTGACTGTGAATTTGGGGACCAGAATGTTGTCGTCAAGTCTCTCCTGATATGTTTTAATGGACGTATAAAATCCGCCGGTATTGATATTAAGTGCTTTGTTCAGATCTCCGAAAGTATAGTTTTCGGTATTCATCATCGCCAGAACATTCGAGAGGATAGATGCGTAGGGAAGAAGTTCCTGGGGCAGTACCCTCATATCGAAAAAGAGGTTCATATACACCACTCCGTTTGTGAATTCGTTGTGGTACAGCATGTGAGTGTGACCGACTTTACTCTCTTCGACCGTATAAAATACGGCTTTGGGGTTGATGTCGCTGATCTCCAGCAGAGGGATCGTTGCAAGTGCAGCCGGGCTGTCTTCCGATTTCTGGTATTCCAGCAGCGCCTTGTTGTCATTTACAAGGGCCGTGGTCTGTTCGGGGCTCAGACCGGCTTTGAAAGCTTTAAGCTCTTCAGCCACTTTGGCATTTTTATCATTATCCGCACCGACTTTAGGCGCCATAGTGAAAAGAAGCGTATGCGGATTGTCAAGAAAATCAGTTTTTATAATATTCTCCAGATAGTTTGTAGTGAGGGCCTTTTTGACTACAGCAAGGGGTTTCTCATATTCCTGTCCGATAAAAGGATCATCGGCAAAGAAACTGCTGGGGAGTGAACGAAAAACGCAGTAGAGTCCTTTCTGTGCATCATTGCCTTCGCGCAGCTGAAACTCCATCCTGTTGATAACCCCTTCGATCACCTGTTTGTCGAGGCCTTTGTCAACAGCATCCTGCATACACTTTCTCACGATCGCATTGAATTTGTCCTTGTCGCCCGGGTTGGCATTCTGAACGTTGATCTGAAACACATTCTGCTTGTAATTGCTCGCCGAAGCGCTCACATCCTGTCCGATTCCGGCTTCCTGAAGGGCCAGGCGGATTGGAGCAGATTCCTGATTTACCAGGACTTCGCTCAGTATATCAAGGGCCATCACCAGAGACTGGTCGGTATTATGACCAATCACGTAATTCAGAGAGAGGTATGACTGGTTGTTGGTATCGTCGCCCGGCATCACGGCATACTCAGCAGTGATATCCTTCATTTTGTCGAACGGCTTTTGGTCGTCGATACTCGCTTTGTTATTGGCCTTTTGATATTTGGAAAGATATTCTTTGTCGATGAAAGCAAGTTCCTTCGCCAGGGGTGCGTTACCGTAAAGAAAAATGTAGGAGTTTTCAGGATGATAAAATTTCTTGTGGAAGTTCAGAAACTGTTCATAGCTGAGCTGGGGGATGGCATAAGGATATCCTCCTGATTCTTTGCCATAGGCATTGTCGGGGAACAGAATTTTGAATACCTGATAGCTCATTTCTTCCTTGGGGTCTGAGAATGCGCCTTTCATTTCGTTGAAAACAACGCCTTTGTATGTTACCGCACTGTCTTTATTAAGCAGCTCGTGATGCCAGCCTTCCTGTTTAAAAATCCTTGAATCGGTAAAGATCATGGGATTGAAAACTGCATCCAGATAAACATGCATAAGGTTGAAGTAATCTTTATCGTTCATGCTGGCCACTGGATATGCCGTGAAATCTTTCGATGTGAAGGCATTCATGAACGTGTTCAGGGAACCTTTCTGAAGAACGTCGAAGGGGCTCTTTACCGGGTAATTCTTACTTCCGTTAAGAACTGAATGTTCCATGATATGCGGTGCACCGCAGTCATTCTCGGGAAAAGTTTTGAATGCGATAGTAAATGTTTTATTGGCATCATCGCAGGCGAACTTTATCACTTTTGCGCCGCTTTTAATATGTTCCAGGAATAATACATCGGCATTCAGCTCTTTTACAAACCTTTTTTCTATCAGTTTGTAGCCTGGATAGGTTGCATCTGGGGTTGAACTCATAAGAATCGTCATTAAGAATACGAGTGAAAAAAGGTTTATCGCTGTGTATAAAAACCTTTTCAGGGTTAAATTTATAAATTGCATAACGGAAAAGTTTGATTTAATGCAAGATTACGTTTTTTTTTTCTGATATAAAAGGATTTTCGGTGATTGCCCTGTTCTGTTGGCTAAAGCCTGAAAATCCGATGACAGGTCGTTTGATTTTTCATGCCGCAGGCTGATATTTCTTTTTTCTTTCGTAACTTCGTGTAAAATTTGAATCATGGAAGAATCCCGTCCTGATTTCAGCAAACATACTCCTGTCGAGCGGCTTATGCCCCAGGAGGAGATGCTGGAAGTAGCCAGCAAAAAAAGCGAGCTCACTATTGGCGTGCCCAGGGAAGCCTCGAACATGGAAAACAGGGTTTCGCTTATCCCCGACGGGGTTGGGCTTCTCGTGAGGAATGGCCATCATGTTATGGTTGAAGCCGGAGCGGGACTCACCGCCCATTTTTCCGATCATGAATACAGCGAAGCCGGCGCTCAGATTGTTTACTCTTCCAACGAAGTGTATAAAGCCGATATTATCCTTAAGGTAGGCCCTGTTACACAAGATGAAATTAGCCTGCTTTATCATAAACAGACTCTTATTTCCACTCTTCAGATCGCCATGCAAAGCGAAGGGTATTTTCGTTCGCTGAGTCAGAAAAAAATTACAGCACTGGCCTTTGAGTTTATCCGCGACAAATCGAATCAGATGGCGGTGATCAGGACCATGAGTGAGATTGCCGGGAGCACAGCCGTATTTATTGCAGCAGAATATTTATCCGATCCTGAATTTGGAAGGGGCAAGATGTTCGGAGGGTTTACCGGCATAGCCCCATCGGAAGTTGTTATTATCGGGGCAGGTACTGTTGGCGAGTTTGCCGCCCGCTCAGCCATCGGCATCGGTGCGTTTGTAAAGGTATTTGATAATTCGGTTTACCGTTTGCGACGCATCCAGGACAACCTCGGCCGCAGGATCTTTACTTCACTTTTGCATCCCAAGGCAGTTCTGGAAGCTATGCGTACCGCGGATGTCATGATCGGAGCCGTGCATTCAACCGATGGCAAGTCACCATGCCTTATCTCTGAAGAAATGATCAGGGAGATGAAAGAAGGATCTGTGATCATCGATGTTAGTATTGATCAGGGGGGATGCTTCGAGACTTCCAGGCCAACCACTTTAAGGAACCCCGTATATAAGGTACATGGAGTAACTCATTATTGCGTTCCCAATATCCCTTCAAAAGTTCCTCATACTGCTTCCCAGGCCTTAAACAATATTATGGTTCCCATTATACTCGATATGGGTAATGCCGGCGGGGTCGACAATCTGCTGAAACGTGATTACGGGGTAAGGCAGGGTGTGTATATTTACAATGGACTGCTTACCAGCCTTCATATAAGCCGCCTTTTCAACCTGCCGTTCCAGGATCTCGACCTTCTTATGGCTGCTTTTCACTAAGATTACAGGAATATGATCCTTTCAGGCAGGGTGGTCACGATATCAAGAACCCGCATACACTGCGGTCCCAACGCGATGCAGGAACTGCATACTATGCTCCTGATGCAGGAATTCCGCAATAGCAGAATTTTCGTCCTCGTCGACCCCAACACCGGAAAACATTGCCTCCCGCTTCTGGCTGAAGCATGCCCCGAACTGGGAGCAGCCTCTGTATTTGAGATCGAGGGAGGAGAAGAATCAAAATCAATGCTCACCGCACAAAAAATATGGGATGAACTTCTTGCTGCAAAAGCCGACCGTCACAGCCTGCTTATTAATCTTGGCGGAGGCGTTGTTACAGATATGGGCGGATTTGTTGCAGCGGCCTTTAAACGGGGAATCCCCTACATCAATATACCAACCAGCCTGATGGGAATGGCTGATGCTGCCGTGGGAGGGAAGACGGGAGTCAACCTTAACAACCTGAAAAACCAGCTAGGTTTTTTTTACTCCCCTGCTGCAGTTTTTATCGATAACCGTTTTCTCAAAACCCTGCCTGAAACCCAGTTACGATCGGGCTTTGCCGAGATCGTAAAATCAGCACTGATCGGAGACGCTGTGCTCTGGCGAAAGATACTGAGACTGGGTGCAGGGAGCATACTTGCCATGAATTTTGCTGATAGAATCTGGCCGGAAATGATCATGAAAACAGTGACTTTTAAAAACCGCATTGTTTGCCAGGATTTCAGAGAACAGAAAATACGGAAGATACTGAACTTCGGACATACCATTGGTCATGCACTCGAGTCGTTGCATCTCGGAAACGATAAAAAGACACTCCTGCATGGTGATGCAGTAGCCCTGGGAATGATGGCTGAAACCTGGCTCTCGAATATGAAAGCAGGATTGAGCGATACGGAAACTCTCGAGATAATCACTTTCCTTAAAACCTTGTATCATGCGCAGTGCGTTTTGATGAAATCTTCTGTTACAGATACAGCCAGGATTTTAGACGACCTCTGTGATCTTCTTTTACACGATAAAAAGAATAAGAATGGTGAAATTCGTTTCACCCTGATCCGCTCGGCAGGAAAGCCCAAGATCAATATCACGGCCAGCCGTGATGAAATACGTTCCGCTCTGAATACACTTTTTGAATGATCCCGTTTGTTTCCTGGGGAGAGAGACATGATGAAAACCATAAAGATTATTAAACCTGATAAGTCTCTTAAGGGGACCATACATCTCCCTTCTTCGAAAAGCATCAGCAACCGACTGCTGATCATGCAGGCTTTGTCGGGAACAGACTTTGGGATAACTAATCTTTCGACTGCCGACGATACGCTGATCCTTCAGAAACTCTTAACGCAGATTAATTTGAATGCAGGTCAGCGGGATGCAGTCGTTCTCGATTGCTCCAATGCCGGTACTGATTTGAGGTTTCTTACTGCTTTTCTTGCCACCAAGCCCGGCCGCTGGGTACTTACAGGCACAGATCGGATGAAACAGAGACCTATAGGAGAGCTTGTTGAAAATCTGAAAAAACTGGGCGCCTCCATTGAATACCTCGGGACTATTGGATTTCCTCCACTACTTGTTAAGGGAAGAAAACTTTTCTCAACCGACTTGCAGATCAATGCCGGGCTAAGCAGCCAGTTTATCTCTGCTCTGATGATGATAGCACCAGGTCTTCCAGATGGCCTCACCCTGAATATTAAAGGCTATATGGTATCGGAGCCCTATATTGACATGACGGTTAGTCTGATGAAAGAATGTGGTGCCAGAGTGAGAAAGTGGAAACATAAGATCCGGATTGAACCAGGCACATATTACTGTAGTCAATTCACAGTGGAATCCGACTGGTCGGCAGCTTCATTCTGGTACCAGGCTGCAGCTCTTGCCGATGAGGCAGATCTTGAACTTCCGGGCCTTTCCGCTCACAGCCTGCAGGGCGATTCAGTGTTGGCCAGGGCATATACCTTGTTCGGAGTGAAATCTGATATCAGATATCAGATATCAGATATCAGATATCCCGCATCCTGCATCCCACATCCCGCATCCTGCATCCCGCATCCTGCATCCTGCATCCCGCATCCCGCATCCTGCATCCCGCATCCCGCATCCTGCATCCCGCATCCCGCATCCTGCATCCACTTGTCCGGAAATTACTCACCACCAGTAGACTTTACCTACGACTTCACCCATCACCCCGACCTTGCCCTGCCTATGATCGCCACTTGTGCTGCACTCGGACTCAGGGGGCGTTTTGAAGGATTGAAAAGCCTTGCCATTAAGGAAAGCGACAGGGTTTACGCACTTACTTCCGAACTCACAAAACTGGGATGCAAACTCACGGTCACCACAGGAGATGATCCTGTCATCGAAATTCATCCTTCAAAACTTATTTTCAAACCTGAAACAATCATCGATACTTACCGGGACCACCGAATGGCAATGACCTTTGCGATGCTTGCACTGAAAACCGGTAGCATCCGCATTGCCGATCCCGATGTGGTCGCCAAATCGTATCCGGAGTTTTGGGAGGATCTCGGAAGCGTGGGGTTTCAAATTAAATGGTGAAATGGTGAAATGGTGAAATGGTGAAATGGTGAAATTTTGAACATCAGGTTCATTCTTGAGCAGAAATGTTTATTTTTGGCATCGGGCATTTAACACAAATCCATGTTAGTCGACATTTTTATTCCCTGCTTCATTGACCAGGTTTACCCCGAAACGGGTATGAACATGGTAAAAATACTCGAGAAACTTGGTGTTGATGTGTTCTATAATCCAAACCAGACTTGTTGTGGCCAGATGACGTTTAACAGCGGCGCCTGGGATGAGAGCAAAAAGTTGGGAGAGAAGTTTATGAAAGATTTCTCAAACGACAGGCCTATTGTTGGCGCATCGGCTTCCTGCATCGGGTTTGTCCGCAACTATTACCCGTGGCTTTTCCACAATACAGGCCTTCATTACGAATATAAGCAGCTTAAGAAAAATTTTCACGAGATCACCGATTTCCTTGTTAATATTTTGAATGTGGAAGACGTTGGAGCTACCTTCAATCATAAGGTCACATATCATGATTCATGCGCTGCCCTGAGGGAGTATGGTTTAAAAGACGAACCCAGGAAGTTGCTTGCAAATGTAAAAGGCCTCGAATTGATAGAGATGAAGGAGAATGAGGTATGCTGCGGATTTGGCGGAACCTTTTCGGCCAAGTTTGAACCCATCTCAACAGCTATGGCTGAACAGAAAGTTACCAATGCCCTTGAAACAGGAGCCGAATATATTGTTTCAACCGATTCATCCTGCCTGATGCATCAGCAGGCTTTTATTGATAAACATAATCTTCCCATTAAGACTATCCATATCGTTGATGTGCTTGCCTCGGGTTGGTGACAGGATGGTTTAAGGATATAAACGCTTCATCTTGTTTTCATGGACTTCGAAAAATATACAACGATCATTTCGTCGGAATTAGGGCTTACCAAAGCTTCAGTGTTTAATACCGTGACTCTGTTGGAAAGCGGGGCTACTATACCCTTCATAGCCCGCTATCGCAAGGAAATGACGGGAAGTATGGATGAGGTGATGATAGCGAAGGTCAGGGACAGGCTCATCCAGCTTAAGGATCTTGATTCCCGCAGGGAGGCTATTCTAAAAAGCATGAGGGAGCAGGAAAAACTGACTCCCGAACTGGAGGAGGCTGTTATGAAGGCAGCCACCATGGCTGAGCTGGAGGATATTTACATGCCATTCAAACCAAAGCGTAAAACAAGGGCAAGCATAGCCCGGGAGAAAGGCCTTGAACCTCTCGCCAGGATCATCATTTCGCAGAAATATAACGACCCGGAAATTCAGGCCGAACGGTTCATCGATGAGGAAAAGGGCGTGAATTCCGCCGAAGATGCCATCAGCGGAGCAGAAGATATCATTGCCGAATGGGTCAATGAACACGCTTATGGCCGTAAGCGTATCCGTCAGCTGTTTGAGAAGGAAGCCCTGATCATTTCGAAAATAGTTAAGGGAAAGGAAGAAGAAGGAGTCAATTACCAGATCTATTACGACTACCGCGAACTGCTTTCCAAAGCTCCTTCACACCGGGTGCTTGCCATGCTGAGAGCTGAAAATGAGGGTTTCCTGCGAGTTTCTGTTGAGGTCCCGAACGACAAGGCAGAGGAGATTCTCGACAGGATATTCATTAAATCTGAAAATGCTTCGGCTGAACTGGTGCGGGAAGCCATCAAAGACAGCTGCAAACGCCTTTTGCTGCCATCAATGGAAACCGAAGCTCGCGGCTGGGCCAAGGAGAAATCTGATTCGGAGGCTATCCGGGTTTTTACAGAAAATCTCCGGCAGCTGCTTCTTGCTCCTCCACTCGGGCAAAAAAATGTACTTGCATTGGACCCGGGTTTCAGATCCGGTTGTAAACTGGTATGTCTGGGCCCCCAGGGTGATCTCCTGCATAACGAGACCATTTATCCTCATCCTCCCCAAAACGAAGTCAAGGAGTCTATCCACAAGATAAAAAGCCTCGTGAATGCATACAAAATTGAAGCTATTGCAATAGGCAACGGCACTGCAGGCCGTGAAACTGAAAGGCTTATCCGTGCCATTCCTTTCGACAAAGAGATACTGGCGCTGGTAGTGAACGAGAGCGGAGCATCGGTTTACTCAGCTTCAGCCATTGCACGCAAAGAATTTCCCGATTACGATGTCACGGTAAGAGGGGCTGTTTCCATCGGCCGCCGCCTGATGGATCCTCTTGCTGAACTGGTAAAGATAGATCCGAAAGCTATTGGCGTAGGACAATATCAGCATGATGTGGATCAGCCTGCTCTTCAGAAAAGCCTTGAAGATACGGTTGTAAGCTGTGTGAATATGGTGGGCGTTGAAGTGAATACCGCCAGTGAAGAACTGCTTACTTACGTCTCTGGAGTAGGGCAGGGGCTTGCAAAAAATATCATCACTTACCGGAATGAGAAAGGCCCTTTCAAATCAAGGGATCAGTTTCGCAAAGTCACGCGTTTCGGTGAAAAAGCCTTTGAACAGGCTGCCGGCTTCCTTCGTATCAGAGATGCAGCAAATCCCCTGGATTCGAGCGCTGTTCATCCCGAAAGTTATCATGTGGTTGACAGGATGGCGAAAAGCCTGGACTGTTCTGTAAGGGATCTGATGCAGGATGCGGGATGCAGGTCGAAGATAAAGCTTGATGAGTTCGTGGATGAGAAGACAGGTTTACCGACTCTGATGGATATCCAGCAGGAACTTGCCAAACCAGGCCGTGACCCCCGGCAAAAATTCGAAATGTTCGAATTCTCGAAGGAGGTTCATACCATGAATGATCTCAGAACGGGAATGAAACTTCCGGGAATCGTCACAAACATCACTAATTTCGGAGCGTTTGTTGATATCGGTGTTCACCAGGATGGTCTGGTTCATGTGAGTCAGCTTGCCGACCGGTTTGTAAAAGACCCGAATGAAGTTGTCAAGCTGAATCAGAAGGTGATGGTTGAGGTTGTTGACATAGATATTCCGAGGAAACGTATACAGCTCTCTATGAAGTCTCAAAATAAATCGAAGCCCTGAGCGTTTTAAATTCTGTACCTTTGTTTCCTAAATGAAGACTGCCAGCCCACGATGAAAAAGCATATTCTGCTCCCTGTTCTGCTCCTGCTCCTTATAATTGCCATAAAACCTGCCCAGGCCCAAAGGGTTCTTGGGGGTCTCTCTGTTGGGGCTAATTTCTGCCAGGTCGACGGAGATCAGTTCTATGGCTTTCGCAAGGTCGGACTGAATTTCGGTCCTATGGTCGTGGTCCCATTCGGAAAGAACAGGAATTGGTCGGTAAGCATGGAATTGCTGTATTCGCAAAAAGGGAGCTTTCACAGGGGTAGCACCGATTCAACCTACTACAGGCTGAATCTCGATTACATAGATATACCTGTGATGGTTCATTTTACCGATAAAAAGATCATTTCGGCAGGACTCGGATTTTGTTACGGACAATTGATAGGCAAATCGGAGTCACAGCTATTTGTTGTGACGCCAAACACTGATTTTTCACCCTATGATTTTTCTGTTCTGGGAGAAGTGTCCCTCAGAGTATGGAACAGGTTCTGGATCAATGTAAGGTACCAGTATTCACTGCTGAACCTGCGCACTGTGACGTTTACGAATCCCAACATCGCGAATGATACCTGGCAACGCAACCAGTATAACAATGTAATCAGTCTTCGCCTCACCTATATATTCAAGCAGGAACTTCCGGGAAAACCCAAGAAACCCAAGGGAGAGGAGCAGTAACGCGGGAAAGGTTTTGCAAGCAAAGTGAATAAGTAGTAATGAAGGACAATCCCGCCTAATGATCCCCTTAAAGCACTCTCCGTATCATACACAGCTTATGTGTATACTCATGAAGGTCGTTGTGAAAGATGCCCTCCTTGTCAATAATGTCAACACGTACCCTGCCTGAACAATGCAGGATCTTCTGGCGGTCGACGAGAATGCCGACATGGATTATTTTACCTTCTTCATTTGAAAAAAATGCCAGATCGCCGGGTTCGGCTTCGTCGAGGCTGTTTACTAGTTCACCCTGCTCAGCCTGCTGGGAAGCATCCCGTTTAAGGCGGATGCTTTTTAATTTGTACGCCATCTGAACAAGCCCTGAACAGTCAATGCCGAAAAGTGATCTTCCACCCCAGAGATAAGGAGCTCCCAGAAACTGTAAGGCATCATGAACAAGCTCATGCTTTAATTCAACCATGTTCTCAGGGCCATCTTCATCATCTTCAAAATCGGAGATCATCGAAACCTGCCCGTCATAAACGAAAGTCTGCTGTGCAAGCTGCATATTAAGTTCTTCTATGTCGGGGAGGGAACTTCCTATCAGTATAGGGTACTGTGATTTCTTTGTTTCATTAGTCACCAGCTGCACCAGGTCCATCGAACAGCGGGTGTCTGCTTCTAAAAGGCGTTGAAACTCTTCCTCATCAAGAGAAGTATGTCCCGAAACATTGATCCAGCCTGCATAATCATCAAAAGCAAGCCTTATATTCAGCCAGTTTTCTTCGGTTTTCAAAACAGTGTATAATTCACCAAACAGAAGCTGAGTGCACATTTCAGCTTTATGTGAGGGTTCCGGGCGTACCGGGACGATGCTAAGGAGACAGATTCCGTATGACATGTGATGTGGATTTGATGCAAAGGTATGAAATATCGGATGGCGGATGGCGGATGGCGGATCTCAGATGGCGGATGACTGATGGCTGATGACATATGGAGGTGAAAAAATGTAAAGAAATGGAAGCGGGTATAGAGATATTTCGTATTTTTAGTTTCTGATCAATTATATTTTATCTGAGAAATGAAAACCATAGAGGCTCTTATTGTTGAAGACAATCCTGAGAATCAGCAGCTTTTGTGGTATTTACTTGGGAAACACTGTCCCGCGGTTCATATTATTGGGGCTGTGGCAACTGTAAAAGATGCGATTCAGAGTATCAACGATCTATCGCCTGACCTGGTTTTTCTGGATGTGGAATTAAGCGATGGCAGCGGGTTTGATTTACTCAACTATTTTCAGCCATTGCCATTCAAGATTATTTTTGTTACCGGACATCTTGATTATGCTTATCAGGCGATCAAATTCAATGCTGTTGATTTTTTATTCAAGCCTGTAACAGCTCCTGATCTGATCGAGGCTGTAAAAAGAGTTTCTCAAAAAGAACTCACTGAGGCATACTGCGAAAGGCCTGAAGGCGCCAGGCTTCAGTTTGAGAATCCATCAAGGCTGATATTGCGGGAAGTGTCGGGTTTCACAATTATAGAGACCTCTGAGATAATAAAACTTGAAGCCAGTGGAAATTACACCGATGTATATCTTAAAGGAATGCGCAAGCATACTTATTGCAGAATACTGAAAGAGTTTGTTAAATTGCTGGAGGCTCATCCTAATTTTATGCGGGTGCACAAATCTTTCTATATCAATCTTGATCATGTGATATCATATTCAAGACAAGGGGAAGTTAAACTTATCGAAAACCTTACCGCCCAGGTCGGGGATACATTTAAGAAGAAGTTTTTAGCTCATTTCGCCTGAATCTGATATTAGCATTCATTTACTTTCAACTACCTTTTGTTTATATAATTATGGTTTTTGTCTATATTTTTGATGTGATAATTTAATCCATGTTATATTTATGCTCTGATCTGTGAAAAGCACAACATATACCAAACATTTATCATAAATTACATATAGAGTCTAAAGTATTATTTCATGTTAAACTAAAAAACAACAGGTATGAAAACCAGGAATTTATTCATTTCAAAAAGTACATTGATTATGATTCTGATCAGTTTACTGGTATCGTCAGTCTTTATAGGATGCTCAAAGAAGGATTCAACTGATCCCACACCAACTTCACAACCATTTTCAAATACAGGTGATGATTCTACAACCCGCATCATTGCAAGTATTCCAAGGATAGAACTTTCGAAAGTTAAGAGTACGGGTGTTACTCTGTACCTTTCGGTCACAGACCAGAAAGGTCATCCTTTCCCCAATTTCAACCAGTATAATTTTGTGATTAAACAGGTATGCATCGGAAGAACAGACACTGCTGTCGTCACTTCTCTGGGTTTCCAGAAAATGAATCAGAGTGGCCAGAACATTGCCACTCCGCTCGTACTTGATTATTCGGGCAGTATGAGTTCTTATTTAGCTGATCTGGAACAAGCCGCGGCGAAATTCATCACTATAAAAAACAAGAACGATCAGGCTGAACTGATCAAATTCAGCAGTTCGATTGAGAACGTTCAACCGTTTACAAAAGACACTACAGCATTATTGACAGCGCTCATTGCTTCCTGGCCAGGGTCGGGAGGGTCTACAGCCCTGTATGATGCCATGATGATGGGCATTGACGATGCGGATCTTTTTTCAAGTCAGCAATCATCGACCTATCTGCCTGCCATCATCGGATTTACCGACGGGATCAACAATGCTTCAAGCAGTACCAGTCAGGATGTAATCGACAACGCCATCGCAAAACAAATCCCTGTTTACATGTTGGGTTTCGGAGGAGCTGATTCTGTTTCATTGTCATCTATTGCCAACCAAACCGGGGGGAGATATTATTACACACCCGATATGTCGACTTTGCAGAGTCTTTTCTCGATGATAAGCGGGCAGCTGAAGAATATTTACCTTGCTTCCTGGGTCTATAGTTCAACGTGTACGGAAGTCATGATCATTGTTGAAGCTTCCTATACTTGCGGAAAAGGAACATTTTACTCAAGGACTGAAAAGATTTTCATTCCGCTGATAAAATAATCAAGCCGGCTTTTTCGTCTTTTTGATTTCCAGAATCGCGCAACCTCCGCAACCGGAATTGCAGCCGTTACATTTGCTCTCGGGTTTGATCATAGAGCGGATGAGACTGTAGGCAGCTCTTCCGATTGCGGAGGCTATTACAAGAGAGATGATAATATATTGAATAGTCATGTTTCAGAGTATTAAAGATCCAAGCTGGTATACGATGAACGAAAGCGACCAGGCCAGGGCGGTAGTATAAAGCATCAGGAACAAGGCCCATTTCCACTGGCCCGACTCCCGCCTCACGGTTGCGATCACAGCAATACAAGGCATATAGATCAGGATAAATATGATGAATGAAAACCCTGCAAGTGGGGTAAATACTTTTTGTCCTTTCCGGTTTCCGCTTTCATAAGTTGCAGACTGCAATCGGGCAGTAAGATCAGCCTTGGGGTTAAAGTCATCCGCCGAAGGCGTGCTATAAAGCACACCCATGGTGCTTACAACTACTTCCTTCGCAGCCGCGCCGGTGATCAGGCTCACACCCATCCTCCAGTCGAAACCAAGAGGTTCTATTACCGGTTCAATTACTTTGCCGATTTTTCCGATGTATGATTGCTGAAGGCGTTCGGCACGGCCCATACTGCTGCCACCCGGGAAATATTCAAGCGCCCAGATGATGATCACCGCGATAAGGATTACACCGCCCATTTTTTTGAGGTATTGGCGGGCTTTCTCCCACATATGTCTTGCGATAACCCTGACGGTAGGCATACGGTAGGGGGGGAGTTCCATGACAAATGGTGCTTCTTTGTTTTTAAATAAGAATTTTTTGAAAATCATAGAGATGATTACTGCCAGTATGATTCCTGTCATGTATACCACGAAGATTACTGTGCCGGCATGTTTCTGGAAGATGGCGCCGGTGATTAGCAGGTACACCGGCAGGCGGGCGCTGCAACTCATAAAGGGGTTGATGAGCATGGTCAAAAGGCGGTCGTTACGGTCTTTCAGCGTACGGGTGACCATGATGGCGGGAACGTTGCAGCCAAAACCCATGATCAAAGGGATGAACGACTGGCCATGAAGACCCATCTTGTGCATCAGCTTATCCATGATGAATGCCGCTCTGGCCATATATCCCGAATCCTCCATCAGAGAAATAAAAAAGAACAGGATAAGGATGTTGGGCAGGAAAACGATCACACTTCCTACTCCACTGATAATGCCGTCGACCAGCAGATCTCTTACTGGACCCGGAGGAAGAATATTGCCTGAAAAATTACCGAACCAGCTCACCATCAGGTCTATCCAGTGTTTCGGGTATTCGCCCAACGAAAAAGTTGACTGAAACATGACCCATAAAAAAAACAGGAAAAAAGGAAACCCAAGATACCTATGGGTGAGAATATGGTCGATCCGGTCGCTGAAAGTCTTACCGGTCAGAGCCTGTTCGTTGGCATCGAGGGTCTCTCGCAGGGCCCCGGAAATAAAGCCGTAGCGGGCATCGGTAATCAAAGTTCCACAATCTTCGTAGAAATTGTCCTCGAGGCGTTTGACCTCTTTTGCAACCGTAGCGGTAATGGCTTTAAAATATTGAGAATGAGCCAGACCTTTAGTGACATCGTCGTCGTTTTCAAGAAGTTTTATGCTGAAGTATCGCGTTGAAACCCTAGCTGCCAGAGCCTCATCCTTCCTGATTACCTCCTGTATCCGGCGGATAGAACGTTCCAGCTCCTCCCCGTAATTGATATGAACATGGCGCATTACGGGATCCCTGTCCTCAAACACATCGATCACTCTGTCGAACAGTTCTTTGATGCCTTCTCCCCTGGAACTTATTGTCGGAATTACAGGAATGCCAAGCAGCTCTCCAAGAGCCGCGTAATCCAGCACATGTCCTTTCTTTTCAAACTCATCGTACATGTTTAATGCAATAACCACCCTGATGTCCATGTCGATAAGCTGTGTGGTCAGATACAGGTTCCGCTCGAGGTTCGATGCATCGATGATGTTTACAACGATATCTGGAACTTTCTCGGTGATATGTTTCCTCACATAAAGCTCTTCGGGAGAATAGGCCGTAAGGGAGTAAGTGCCGGGAAGGTCGGTGATGTTGAACGAATATCCGCTTTGCCTGAATGTCGCCGTTTTACTGTCGACCGTCACACCCCCGAAATTCCCGACCCTCTCATGTGAACCAGATGTGATATTGAAAAGGGTAGTTTTGCCGCAGTTCGGGTTGCCAACCAGGGCAATGTCGATGATTCTTCCACGGTCAGGCTCAAGGTCTCTCAGAGTCTCTTCCTGAATAGTACCGTTAAAAATTTTATTTTGTGTATCTGCGGATGGGGGAGCGGCTTCGTTTCCAGGAGGGATGATCTCGATTAAACGAGCCTCGGTCTGGCGCAGGGAAACGTTGTATCCAAGAATTTTGTATTCCAGAGGATCGAGCAATGGTGCGGATTTGACAACGTACACATCTTTCCCGCGCACAAATCCCATCTCGGTGATCCGTTTACGGAATGCGCCCCGGCCTCGTACTTTCGTTATGATTCCGTGCTCCCCTTCCCTAAGGTCAAAAAGTGTCGACAATTAATTTAGATTAAATTAACGCAAAGATACAAAAAAATATCAGATATCAGATATCAGATATCAGGTATCTGGATGCCTCCGGCCCTACATTAAATACCAGGTCGATAATACTGAGGTTGGGAATGAAGCCGTGCTTCTCGGCAAATGTTTGAGTGTAGGGCAGACAGGTGGCTGCAGCATGCTTGGCAGTAAGCTCCCGGCGGAGGTCGTAAATGCCTGCCGGCTGCTTAGAATAAATTTCATTGTTATTGAGTACCATCGGGATTTTCAGCAGCCGGAATACTGTTTCAAGTATTTCAGAATTGAAATCCACAAGAAATTCATATTCCTTTTCAAAAAAAAGCCTGAAATAATCCTGGTAGTAAAGAAAAAAAGGTGAATTGTTGTAGGCGGCCTCTATAGCCCGCCAGTGGGTTTTATTCCAGGGGAGCGCATACGAAATCCTGATATCTCTGGTTTTCGTATGGTTCCCGCCTGGTTTGTTTACAGGTATGCTTAAGGTTTGTTTCCCGTTCGGACTGTATATATTAGCATGATTACGGCAGGTCTGTTTCGGGTAAGTTTCATCCAGCTCAACAAGTATTTCCCTGGCTTTCAGCAGGGCTGAAACATACCCTATGGGAGGAAGATAGGATGTAGAGACAATGATTCGTTCACCGGCCATTCTTCACGATGGTCAGTTCGCGTTCTTTTTCAGCAGAACGTCGTCGATAGCATGAATCAGAGAGTCTTTAGGAAGGGCTCCCACCGACATCTGCGGCTGACCGTCGACCGGGCAAAACAGCATTGAAGGAATGCTCCTGATCCCGAAAACACTGGCTAGTTCCTGCTCGGCTTCCGTGTCAATTTTATAGACATTGATCTTACCGGCATATTCCGTGGAAAGTTCTTCCAGTATGGGAGCTACCATCTTACAGGGACCACACCAGTCGGCATAAAAGTCAATGATGCATGGAAGTTCGCCTTCAAATTTCCATTCCTTGTTCAGTTCGAAATTGAATACCTTCTCGGAAAAGGTTTTTTTTGTTAAATGTTCAGTTGCCATATTTGTAATTTTTAATTTGTTATTGCTTTTTCTGATTTAATAATGACTCATCAATCATGCTCTTAAGCTTGTCCTTGGGAAGAGCGCCGAGTGAAAAGCTCGGCTTTCCGGTTTTTGGGACAAACAATAGAGCGGGAATAGAGCTGATTCCCATTAGGCCTGATAATTCACGGTTCTCATCAGTATTGATTTTATAGATCCGGATTTTACCCTTGTACTCCAATGCCAGTTCATCCATGGTCGGGCCAAGCGCCCTGCACGGCCGACACCAGTCGGCATAGAAGTCGACAATCACTGGAATGTCTCCTTCAAAAACCCAGGAGGCGGAATTTTTCTTATAATCCCACACCAGCTCCCGAAAAATATCCTGGCCCAGGTGAACGACCTTACCTTCTGAGCTCTGATCGATAGCTGCTTTTTTAGATATGGCATTGGCCCCTGCGCCAGCAGGATTGCCGCTGCATGCATTCAGACTGTATAAAACAAGCAGGCTGAATAGGAAGCTGATTTTTTTCATGGTTTTTTGTAGGTTGATGATGTTTCGGCTGCAAAATTACAAATTATTTATTATAAATCGCATAAGTATCACTAAATTTTTTATTTTTGCAGAATATATGGGATAATTCATTTGGACCAGAAAAACAATGTTTGAAATAAAAAAGCTGAATGTCAGTCAATTTGATGATCTGTTCTCGACCGAGGAGGGCTGTCTTAAATTTATCTCTGAACAGAAATGGCCTGAAGGATTTGCATGTAAGAAATGCGGCCATACCAATTTTTGCAAAGGAAAAACACTGTTTTCCCGAAGATGCACACGTTGCAAATCGGAAGAATCAGCAACGGCCCATACTATTTTCCATCGCTGCCACATACCTATCAGCGAGGCGCTGCGAATGGTATATATGGTTTGCAAGGACCCCGAAATTTCATCGTATGAGTTATCGCGTCAATTGGAAAAACGCCAGATGACATGCTGGAAACTGAAGTCCAAACTCATGGAGTGTATTGAACAGAGAGGGCAGATCGATTTAATGTTCAGGTAGGAAAATCAATCTTGCTTTTTTTGATTTATTATCGTAACTTTGTCCTATCATTTTTACAAGTACCCCGATTTTTATATACTCAATAAACAGAATCATGAAAAGATATATTGTTCTTTGTGGCCTACTCCTTTTTGCTATTAGTGCTCTCTCTCAGAGCAGCCTCGCCTACAAGAACAATGCTCTCCGGCCAGGAGATGTAAATACATCGAGTGAGATTCAATACGTTGCTCCAGGCAATCCCGGGCCAAACCAGATATGGGATTTCTCGGGGATAAAGTATACGGGAACTAAAAATTTAAGCCGTGTTCTTTCCGCAAACACAACAGCGCTTGTTGGAGTGAGCGAATACAACGTTTTGCTGAATGAAGGGGGTTATGAGTATTATTTTAATATCAGTTCCGATAAATTTGAGGAAAAAGGGTATACCCTGAAAGACCTAACAGTTATATATGCCGACCCTCTCCTGAAGATGAAGTATCCTTTTGCCTATGGTGAAAGTTTTACAGATAACTGGACTGCTACTGCACTTTTCAAGAGTGTTACTAAAATTGAAATCAGTGGTGATTTCACGGTCACTGCCGATGCCACAGGCGACCTGATTCTTCCCGACCGCACTCTCAGCAAGGCATTGAGGATAAAAACCGAGAAGAATAGTGTTGAAATGAATCCCTGTAATTCAACAGTAACTCATATTCTCCGGTATTTATGGTATGCTCCCGGTTATCGCTACCCGGTTCTTGTCACCACGGTGAGTGAATATAAAACCACAGGTCAGGAACCCAGGACCACCAAAATAGCAGCAGTCAACCTGCAGCAAGTGGTGGTTAGCGATGCAGTTACAGTGATTCCTGATTCTCAGCCTTCTTTTAGTACAGATATTTTGGTCAATGTATTTCCCAATCCTTTTTCCGAAAAGCTTTCTTACAATTACTTTCTCAGGAAACAGATGCCGGTGACTATTACTCTTTACGATATTACCGGTAAATCTATGAGCCTGGTTATGAAGACTCAAACACTGCCGGAAGGAGTTCACCAGGGAGAGATCAATCCCGACGATTACAGCCTCACACCAGGGATCTATTATTTAAGATTCACCTTCGAGAACAAAGTAATCGTAAAAAAGATTGTGAAAATGTAACGCCCCTGGGTCTGAAATCAATCAGTCACTCAGTCAATCATCACCTTCTTTACCACACTTCTGCTTCCAGAAGTGATTCTTAGAAAGTACATTCCGCTTTTCAGAGCCGACACATCAATCTTTGAAGCTCCAATTACGGCAGAAAGCCTGAGGCTTAAAACTTGCAGCCCCTGGATGTCATTCATCTCGAGCTGAAGTATGTCGGAAAGGCCTGTGGTAGTGCTTACGAAAAGAAAATTCCTGGCGGGGTTGGGATATACCTGAACCTCCGGAACTGCTGCATTTTCCTTGCATCCTAGCGCGGTGGAATACACGGCTTCCCATCCTGCTTCAGAGCCCGCCTGGTCGGTTGAAAAGATGATGAACATCTGTCCGCTGTTTGCGGTTACCGGGTCCGGAACGTTTGTTCCGGTATAGATGCCAGAGTATTCGGCCAGGGGTTCGCCGGTACCGTAATCAAAGATCTGAATATAATCATGATTCTGCTGAGTGCGGAATGAGTTGAAAGATAAATTCAGAGGGCCAGAATTCCCTGTTGGAAGGATCTTCCATCTACAGGTAGTGGAATTATGATAGTTGAAATGTAAACTGCCGTCAGAGAACATGCCGGTTGTATCAGTCAGTGTCTGAATATCCTTGCACCAGTCCATGGCCTTGCCGGTATAGGTGATCAGCCAGCCTGGACCTGCCCCCCCTGAGCCCGAAGTGAATGTGACCAGGGCTTTGGGACCATTTACAGATAGAGAGGCTGGCAGGGCATCACCTGAATACTCGCCCGCGAGCGAGTCGGAGGTGCTTTCCCCTTTATAAATACGTAAAATGCCGTTACCGGGAAGAGTGCTGAAATTGTTGAACGCGATGGTAATGCTCTGAACCGAGTCTTGGGTATTCTGAGGTTTCAGAAGCCATGAACATTTGTTATTGCTAAGGTAGTTCAGGGCGGGACCGCTGCCATCATCAAAAGTACCGGAAATGGAATGAATCAGTGTTTGTGTTTGACAGGTGTAAGGATAGGTATTAGCCAAAGTATCAGGAAACAGGTTTACAATAGCGCCTTCATCCTGCGAAAAATTATCCCCTGCAGGGTTCAGGTTATCGAGGTAAAAGTAACCGTTAGCGGTACCGCTCCAACCCCAGTTGAAATGAAAATGGTCTGATCCCTGGTAGCCATCGCAATTAAAAGCATGACCTCCCTGAGTACCATAGCCGTCATAGTAGACTGGCATTTTTTTGTCCAGGTTTGATCTCAGAATGCTGCCCCATGCCGGCACCTGGAAATCGTTACGGTGGATATACGATGCAGCGGGACTGAATCTGAAATTATTAACCATGGCATTTCTGGCATCATTGGAATAGGCTCCGGAACCACTGGAGCTATACATCATATTCACCGAAACACCTGCATGCCAAAGCAGAAGCGCTACTGCGCTGTCATTATCCAGCCTGGCGCCGGTAAGCGAGTTGACCATGGCATTCCAGTCATAGGAAGTAGCGCCATAATCGGCGCATTGCTGAGGATAGCCGCTGGGAGTGTAGCAATGCTGGCCATTGCCGGTCAATGGAAAACGGTAATAGTACATCAGCTGACACATAGCCGTGGCAACACAACCTGCATATGGATGATTTCCGGGCCCTGCAGGGTCTTGCGGACAATAAATATTATAAGGGAAACCCTGATCCCAGTTGTGTATGATCAGAGGGGAAACCCCGGTGAGAAGCTGAGGGGTAAGCGGTTGCTCCCGTGTGTAGTTTGTATACCTGGCCCAGTCTGACTTTATTTTCTCTGATGCAGGGAGGTCTCTGCTAATTGCATCGTTAATTTGTTTCTTGTATTTATCCATCCATGATATAAACTGTGGAGGAAGAGATGCAGTATTCATATTGTCTTCGAATGAATACGCGAGAACAGGGGCCACGACATCATCGGCAGATATTACGATCCATCCCCGTGGATTTATGGTAAGAGTATAATATACCACCCGGTTGTTGAACATAGTCGGAGTAATTTCCCTGATCGCGATTGAATTGTATGTCAATCCTTCGGTGAGCCCCGAGTGCTCAAGATAAAAACCAAGAACGACTTTACGGATCACCGACTGCTCAGGTTGTTTTGCAAATCCCATAAAAACTGATAAAAGCAATAAGATAATTATGGTAATTTCCTTTCTCATAGATGAAAGTTCATTATTTGTTGATGATTAATTTGCCTGTTTGAATAGAGTTTGTGGTTTTTATACTGATTATATAGACCCCTGAAGAAAGGGTAGTGGTATTCATTTGAATCGCATTCTCTCCGGCAGTTGCTTCAATCCGTTTGCTCATTACCTGCCGCCCGTCAACAGACGACAGTATAAGTTCAGCTATGGTAGCCAGGGTTGATGTGAAATGCAGGTTCGCAAGGTCATAACATGGATTAGGAAAAATTTTCAGCCGGTTTTTCCTGCCACTCTCCTCTATTCCTGTATTTTTCCTTGGATAGTAGATTTCCCACCCCTTACCGGTGATGCTGCTGTTGGTCGAAAAAATCAGAAACATTTTACCGCTCGGGGCTGTCACCGAATCGGGCGGGCTCGAAGGGTCATAATGACCTGAAATAGTATCTAGTGCAATTCCGCTCCCGAGGTCAAAAATAGTAAGGTTATCATAAGTGGGTTCAGTATCGAAGCGGCTGAAATAAACAGTTAACGGAAGAGTATCGTTTCTCATCAGTCTCCACCTGCAGTTGGTTTTGTTGGAGTAATCGAATCCATTGCTGCCGTTGGTGATATCGGCTGTGTCGCCCTGTATAATCTGGGTCCCTGCACACCAGGTGGGAAGGGAGGAAGAATATGTTAAAGAGAAACCCTGGCCAGGCGCCCCCCCGTTCGCTTTAAATTTCACGAGAATTTTGTTGCCTGTTGAATTGATAACTGTAGGTATCGTATCGCCCGAAAAACTGCCGAGCAGAGTTGACGAAGTGGTAGGGCCGTCATAGATATTTAAATAATCTGAGGGATTTGTACTGATATAATTGAATCCAATAGTCAACCTGGTAACCGAATCCTGAATAGTCTGTGGTGAAATAAGCCATGAGCAATCAGCCGCAGGGGAATAGGGTTTAATTGGTCCGTTTCCGTCGGTGAGGCTTCCGTCGAAAGAAAGCAGGGTTTTGTTTCCCTGGCAGCCAACAGGATAAGTGTAATTTACCGTATCAGGAAAAATATTGATAATGAGTTCCTGTGCAAGTTTGAAATTGTAGCCTGCGGGAGATGGGTTCGCGGTATGAAAGTATCCGTTGGAGGATCCGCTCCAGCCGAAGTTAAAATGAAAATAGCCTGTATCCTGGTATCCATCGCATACCCAGGCATGACCGTTGATATCAGGAACGCTCCATCCGGCATAATACAGCGGCATGCCCCGGTTCAGGTGGGCTACCATCACACTGTCCCACCTCAGGCTGGTGCTGTCGCGGAAGAGATACTGCGTCTGGGGTGAATATTTAAAAAAAGTGCGGAAAGCATAGGCAGCTTTATGATTATACATACCTGATCCGGAGGGGCCGTACACCAGGTCGCATGAAATACCGAGGTGGTATAAAAGCGTTGCAATCGCGTCGTTCGGGCGGTTGATGCTGTTCGGCATATTGTCCCAGTTGTAGGTTGTTGCTCCGAAATCTGCAAACAAGGCTCCGTAAGAAGGATCGTTATCGGTGTAGGAGCCGGTACCTGTAACCGGCCACCGGTAATAATTCATGATCTGCCCCATGGCTGTAGGGACGCAGCCTGCAGGCGTATGACCTCCGGGTCCACCAGCGTCGGCCGGGCATTTCCCGTTATAATATATTACCTGGTCCCAGTTTGAAAATAACATAGGTTTAACCTGGCTAAATAGCCTGGCTTTGTAATTCTGAACATATCCCTCGCCAAGAATGTAATTCCATGCTGATGAGATCTCTTCTGAAGCATCAGCCGGATGGTTTGCAAGGTAAAACAAGGCATCTTCGTATTGTTTCATCCAGGCGACATACTGGGGGGCAGGATTTTCGCCGGTATAACGCCCTTCAAACGAGTATGCCAGCACAGGCCACATAGTATTATTGCCCGAAACGGCAATCCATCCGCAGGGTGACATATTGAAAATATAATATAATGATTGGCTTTCCCTTCTAACGACAATGGTTTCAGTGATTGCTGAAGGACCGGAATATTCGGAATTGAAGCTCGGGTAATGGACGGAGAAGAAACGGGAGGCAAGCTGTTGTGCCAATTGAACGCTCACGTTTGATGTAAACCCGGTGTAGCCTGTCAGCAAGATAATTATCAGGGAAATAATGCTTTTTTTCATGGCTGGAAATTTCCTGTAAACTGCAGATTCAAAGGTATGGAAAAAACTTTATCTTTGTGTTTAATGCACAATATAACCCCTTCTGTATGGCGCTGTTGATTAAAAACATCAAGGAACTTGTTCAGGTTGAGAATAAGCCTAAACTGAAAGTTGCCGGAAAGGACATGGCAAAACTGAAAACGATTAAGGATGCCTGGGTTTATATCGAAGGCGACAGGATCAACGATTTCGGGAAGATGAAAGATATACCCGATTACAATAAATCGTGGGGGATGAAGATGAAGGTGATAGATGCCACGGATCGTATGGTTTTTCCATCGTTCTGCGATTCGCACACTCATCTGGTATATGCCGGAAGCAGGGAAATTGAATACATCGACAAGATAAAGGGGCGTTCCTATGAAGAAATTGCCGCGAGGGGAGGAGGCATACTGAATTCAGCGCGAAGGCTGCATAAGGCCACCGAAGAGGAACTGGTTGAGAATGCGCTGCCTCGTCTGAGGGAGATCATGATGCAGGGAACAGGAGCTGTTGAAATTAAGAGCGGTTACGGACTAACGGTTGAAGATGAACTTAAAATGCTCAGGGTTATCGGCAGACTTCAGTATATGACCCCGTTGAAACTGGTTCCTACTTTTCTTGGAGCACACGCTGTTCCTCTGGAATACAGGAATCGCCAATCGGAGTTTGTCGACCTTGTGATTAACGAAATGATACCATGCGTTGTTGCGGAAAAACTGGCCGCTTACATCGATGTGTTTTGTGAACGAGGTTTTTTCACGGTTGAAGATACTGAACGTATCCTTATAGCGGGGATGAAATACGGGCTGAGGCCGAAGATCCATGCAAACGAGATGTATAGTTCGGGGGGAATTCAGGTGGGGGTAAAGTACAATGCGCTTTCGGTCGATCATCTTGAATATACAGGTGATGCCGAGATAGAATGCCTGCTGGGTTCCGAGACGATGCCTACAATCTTGCCCGGGGCTGCTTTCTTTCTTGGGATGGATTACGCCCCGGTACGTAAAATGATCGGTGCCGGCCTGGCTGTGGCAATGGCCAGCGATTTCAATCCGGGTTCATCGCCTTCAGGGAATATGCAGTTCATACTTTCACTGGCTTGCATCAAATACCGCATGCTGCCCGAGGAAGCGATCAACGCTGTCACGATCAACTCAGCTTATGCCATGGGACTGAGCGAAGACTACGGCAGCATAGCCGTGGGTAAAAAGGCGAACATGTTCATTACAAAACCCATTCCTTCCTATGAGTTTATGCCATACGCATATGGTAGCAATAAAGTGGAGACGGCTATATTAAATGGTGAAATGGTGAAATAGTGAAATGGTGAAATGGTGAAATGGTGAAATGGTGAAATCGTGAAATGGTGAAATGGTGAAATGGTGAAATCGTGAAATGGTGAAATTACTGAGAGCGAAGGGAGCGTTTTGCGTAAGCGATTTCACCATTTCACGATTTCGCTATTTGATTTTCCCCAGCGCCTTATCTGTCGCATCCAGCATAGGTTTTATCGAGATCTCACTGCCTACGGCGTTTTTCATCCATAACTGAGGGATCATACGGCCGGTTGAATAAATTCGGACGATCTCATCCGCAAAATTCTTTCCTTTAAGGTATTCATCGATCTGGAAATCGATGAGATGACCAACAGGGTAATTCGGCAGATATAGCGGGTTATCGATCATATGCGAATAGATGGCAAGCAAAGGACAGTCCTTTACGCCAAACACTTCAGCATAATATGTGTTCCAGACATCTTTTGCCGTGCTGATGACTTTTTCTTTCAGCTGATCGGTAGTGGCATTCGGATTTTCGTAAAGCCATTTCCATACCGTCATGTCGACCAGCGAAACACCCATGATCTCATAGCTCATCCAGAACTGGTCGATAGCCGCGAGAGCTTCTTTATCCGGGTCGTTGTCTTTTTTTCCAAGCAGGAAGAGGTCGCGTTTCTGGAAGATGAATGCAAGGGCTTCGGTGAAGGCGGTATTGGGAACACCCTGCATCATGTAATTATCGACCATATATAGCGAGATAGTCTGTTCCACGTTATGCCCCATCTCATGAACGGCGATGTTATATCCTTTATAATCCATCCCGGCTTTTGCAATGCGTGTGCGCAGGTGGGCTTTGTCGCCTTTCATCTGTGCTCCCCAGGCATGACCGCTGCCGCGTGCCGGATCGACCGTGATATGTGACGCAATTTCTTTTGCCATCTCAGGTTTGAAGCCCAGTTTGATGAGCATGTTCGGAATATCGGCTTCATACGCTTTGGGATCCGGGTACTTTGCACGGGTGATCTTATCCAGCTCATCCTGGTTCATTGTACTTCTGGCTTTAAACCCGTCGTACCAGATGTCGAAAGGCTGAAGTGGACGGCCCAGGCGCTTGCTGATTAGAGCTCCCACCTTTTTTACTTCGGGTGAAGAACACAGGTCGGTGAACAGTTTCTCTACCTGCTCCTGCTTGATCTCCATACCCTGATCGAACGCCCTGAGGATATATGTTGGGTATAAAGGCGTGTACTGGTCCATGGCTTTCATAGCCTTGAAATTATTCAGAAAGATCTCGTAACGCTTATTGGGCTCGGGTGTGGCAGTAATCTCCTTTCCATCTTGGAATAGTTTGTTGGCTATGGGGTTCCATTGGAATTTCGGGTTGTTGATCACCGAATCGGGTATACTCTGGTCGATGATATGCAGCATTACATTATACACCATCTGCTGTTTCACCAGGCCCTCGTCACCTTTATTATAGTTGGCTTTCAGCTCATCGCGCAGGTTCCAGTGGGAGATCAGCTTCATGTCTTTCGGGAAATGGGTCTGCCCTTTATCGTCGAGCAGCATGCCCATGTAGATATTGTAATTGCTTATGTAGTTGTCTGCGGATGACAGAGCGTCGGATACTTTCTGGCTCACTTCAGCAGGGATACGGGCGGTAAATAAATCGCCCAGGCGGGCATAGGCCCATTCCTGACGTGTCCATTTCGGGCCGAGTTCTTCTTTCTGGGCCAGGGAATAAAACGGAAAGTTCATGCCGGTGATGAAGGCGATCTTGTTGGTAAAGAAGTCGTCGTTGAAATGAGCGGCAGGATCCCAGGCCCCAAAGATCTCATCCACGTCGAGCATTTGACCGATATCAATATGCACGGCCCATTTCATCGACAGTGTGATCAGGTTGTACCGGCCGAAAAGCTCTTCGAAATTAGTTTGAAGCCGGCTGAACAGCAGATTCAGTTTTGCCGGGTCGCCCACGAAATACTTCAGGCAGAGATCCCTGAAATCGACATCTTTGCCGTCTTTTGCGGTCCAAAGGGTAGCCGCCTGTTTTATGCCTTTCTCAATGCGGGCTTTCTGGCTTTCGCCATATTTTGCCACGAGAACAGTAATAACCGTATCGACGGTACTTTGCGTAACAAACTGTACGCTTTGTTTCTGATCAGCGATTTCTTTCTGTTTGCACTGGCTGATAACCAGCACCAGAGGTAAAAGAAGAAGTAAATACGTTTTCATGGGTTGTTTTTTTTATAACAATACAAAGGTATAGGATATATCTGCATTCTCATTGATCATACAAGAGTTTTTAAGACCACAAAAATGTATAATTTTGCAGAGCTGTTGTAAGCGAAGCAATTCACACAAGCCTCCTTAGGTGGAATGAAGGGAGCGTTTTGCATAAGCGGCCTCAGGTGGAATGAAGGGAGCGTTTTGCGTAAGCGGCCTCAGGTGGAACGCAGCGACACCGTAGCCGCGACGCAAAGATGCGACCGGCAAGCGACACCGTAGCCGCGACGCAAAGATGCGACCGGCAAGCGACACCGTAGCCGCGACGCAAAGATGCGACCGGCAAGCGACACTGTAGCGGCGATGTAAAGCTGCAAGCGAACCCAATGTTAAAACAACGCTATGAAACAATTGATCGAATGTGTTCCGAACTTCTCTGAAGGAGTCGACATGCATCTTATAAAAACCATCACCGATGAAATCGGAAAAATCGATGGTGCAAGGCTTCTGGATGTGGATCCCGGCAAGGCTACTAACCGTACCGTTGTGACTTTGGTAGGCACTCCGGATGCTGTTCTTGAAGCTGTTTTTCTGGCCATTAAAAAAGCATCTGAAGTGATCGATATGAGCCGTCATAAAGGCGAGCATCCGCGTTTCGGCGCTACTGATGTTTGTCCGCTGATACCGATTTCGAACATCAGCATGGAGGAGACTGCTGCTTATGCCCGCAAATTAGCCGAGAGGGTGGGGAAAGAACTTGATATACCGGTTTACTGTTATGAAAATGCAGCTTTCACCGAAGAACGACGCAATCTTGCTAATTGCAGAGCCGGGGAGTACGAAGGACTGCCTAAGAAACTTGCCGACCCGCACTGGAAACCCGATTTCGGTCCGGCAAAATTCAACCCCCGCACAGGTGCCATAGCTATAGGCGCAAGAGATTTCCTGGTGGCCTATAATGTGAACCTGAATACAACTTCCACTCGCCGTGCGAATGCGATAGCTTATGATATTCGCGAAAAAGGCCGGCCTGTCCGTGAAGGCAATCCGTTTACAGGAAAAATAAAAAAAGACGAAAATGGCCGCGAGATATGGGTGCCAGGCGCTCTGAAAGCCTGCAAAGCCATTGGCTGGTTTATTGAGGAATACGGCATTGCCCAGGTTTCCATCAATCTTACGAATATCAGCATAACCCCGGTTCATGTGGCGTTTGAAGTGGCCTGCCAGAAAGCTATGGAGAGAGGCATGCGGGTCACAGGCAGTGAGCTTGTAGGACTGATTCCAAAGCGGGCTATGATCGAAGCAGGAAGGTATTTCCTCAGGAAACAAAGCAGGTCGGTTGGTGTTTCGGAAGAAGAGATCATTAAAATAGCAGTGAAATCTCTTGGACTGGATGATCTGAAACCGTTTAATGCAAAGGAGAAGATCATTGAGTATATTCTGGAAGATTCGAACGACAAGAGATTGATAAGTATGACAGCCGAAGGGTTTGCAAATGAAACAGCATCGGAATCACCGGCCCCCGGCGGAGGTTCTGTTTCGGCATACATAGGCGCACTCGGGGTTTCACTTGGAACCATGGTGGCTAACCTTTCCTCGCACAAAGCAGGCTGGGACGATCAGTGGGAAGTTTTCGGAAACTGGGCCGAAAAAGGGCAGCTGCTTAAAGACGAACTGCTGTTCCTGGTTGATGAGGACACCCGCGCTTTTAATCGTATTATGGATGCTTTCGGGCTTCCCAAAGGAACTGATGAGGAAAAATCGGCCCGTTCTGCTGCTATTCAGGATTCGACAAAGTATGCCATCGAGATCCCGTTCCGGACTATGAAGACGGCCTTTGAGTCGTTTGATCTTATCGAGGCGATGGTTGAGAAAGGTAACCCGAATTCTGTGACCGACGCGGGTGTAGGAGCGCTTTGTGTCAGATCGGCCATTATGGGAGCTTACCTCAATGTAAAAGTCAATGCTTCAGGACTAAAGGATAAAGTATTTCTTGAAAAGCTTATGAAGGAAGCCGATGAAATTGTTAGCGCTACTTCAGAGAGAGAATCAAAAATCCTCGCCCTCGTCTCGGCCAAAATCAACTAATCCGATATCTGACATCCGTTATCCGATATCGGATATCAGATATCAGATATCACTTCTCCGGTGTATACGTCCAGATCAGGTCCTGAAGATAGCCTTCGGTAATGATAATACTATCCGTTGCACTTGATTTCAGAACACCTGAGAAAAATCCGCTGCACCATCCGCCTTGTCCTTCCCAGCGATTCAATGTAAGTTGTAAATTGCCATAAGTGTACCAAACCAGGCTGGGGTTTACATAAGTAAATACAAAACGGTAATCGCCGCTTTTGAAGACCTTTCCGGCAACCGGGTCACCCGGCAACCCAATCTTCAGAAGCTCGGCAGGCAAGATGTTATCGTGCAGATTGAACGATCCGCAGAAAGTGGATGTGGCGCAGAAATCCTTGCAAAACTTTGAATAATAGTAGTATGTTTTCTGTACCCCATTAACCTTAAAAGTGGCGTAAGGTACGGGCGACGGATCACTTTTTTTCCGGCATGCGAAAGTAAAACCTGCAAACGCAATCAAAACAAAAATTAGAATCTTTTTCATGGCTTAATTTTTATTGGTGAATCTTTTGGTAATGAAAAACTGAATCGGCTGCCTTTTCCTTCTGTGCTTTCAGCACTGATACTGCCCCCACTTTTCCCGAGGATTTCCCTGCAAAGGACCAGGCCCAGCCCGCTGCCTCTTTCCTTGTCTGTTCCCTCTTTCTTCAACTGGTCTTCGAACTTGAATAATTTTTTCATGTTTTCCTGTGATATCCCAATCCCGTTATCGCTAACCGTGATAACAATATTATTTTCAATTGTCGCAGCGGAAACAGTGACAAACCCGTAATGCTGGGTAAATTTGATGGCATTATTGATAAGGTTTCGTAAAATCAGGAGTATGGCGTCTTTGTCGGCCCAGGCATAGCTTTCTTCAGTGACTTCAGAGACGAGCCGGATGAACTTGCGTTCAGCAGCCGGGGTCAGCCGGTAGAAATTTTCTTCGATCAGTTGACCGATATGCAAGCGAGTGGGCAACAATCTCATTTTTCCTGTCTGTATCCTTGACCATTCCAGCAGTCGTTCCAAGAGATTAAAAGTATTGTGGGCTGTATTGCGGATGTTAAGCAGAAAACTCTTACGGTCGGCATCACTCAGTGTTTCCCAATCCTCTGAAAGAAGATCAGAAAACCCGAGAATGGCATTAAACGGGCTTCTCAGGTCATGAGAGATGATTGAAAAGAATTTGTCGCGTGTAGCAGTAATCTCCCTGAGTTGTTCCTGGGTTCTCAGGGCTGTGCTCAGCTGACCGATTATGTTTTTTATATCCTTTGCAGTATCCCCGCCAGAGGACTTCATTCCCGGTTTAAGCATCAGCTTGTCAAGTAACGCTTCTGCTTTATTATAATCTCCCCCCGAGAGACATTCCAGTATTTGGCACAAACCTTTGTTAAGCGCATTTGATTCTGATAATCCGGTCATAGATTACTTCTGTTAATGAGTGTTTCCATCCGCCATCCGTTATCCGCCATCAGTCTTTTACACATCTTACCGGGAAGGCATTAGCCCGTGATGAGGGATAAAGTAAAACACCGGAGGAATAATTGTTCAATCCCCTGGCGACAGCACGGACAGTTCCGCTGGTCGTTGACGTCCAGAACATTGTTGCGGTCAGGGTCCCTGAAGTGAAACGCCAGGTATAGTTCTGGTAGTACATTCCATTTAGGAGCGCATCAAAGCCAAATCCCGGCGATTTAAGATCTCCTCCTGCAAGCCCATTGCCCGGGTTAACCTGATTGTCGATAAGATCCTGCCATTCAACTGCAGTAGGCAGATGCCAGCCCGGAGGACAAAGGCCCTGGTAAGGGTAAGATGTGATGCCATATTGTATCAGTTCATTCCATTGGTAATAACCACCTGCCGCACTACATTTAGTGAGGTCGTTGTCCTGACAGTATTTTTGAACCACACAATTATCCGTTTGAACCAGGTTATCCTGTGTATATTGCCCGTAGCTGAGATTCTCAGTCATCCAGCACTTTCCATTGACAAGTGCAGTAGGGTATGTTTTAGCCGGCGATTCCCGGTAATCTGTCATGGAAGCACTACAAATGATAGAATTGGCGGGGCGGACGGTAATTGAGACAGAAGTGGGTGATGTGGCGGGACATAACTGGGAGGATGTGTACCTGTAAGAGATCTGGAATGTTTGATTGCTGTTTCCTGCAACCAGCTTCGGGTCAAAATAAAAATTACCACCCGCATCCGAATAAAGAGCCGGAGTAGCTGGAGAGATCAGATATTCCCCCTGCAATGGGGTTGAAGACAATGGCTGACCCCCTTTCAGAAGAAAGGTTTTGGCGCTTCGGTTGGTTACAACGTCAAAGCAGGATGTGATAATTGCATCGGGTTTAGGGTTAATCGTAATCGTTTGAGAGGATAAAGAGCTACAGCTATATGAGGTCAGGGCATCCAGCCTGAGCGAAGCTGTCCCGGGAGTATTCCATATAATGCTGGCGGGATTCGCACTGGAATTAACAATACTTCCGCTGCCGCCAGCGATCGGAATAACAGACCATGAATATGAACAAGCAGGGCCCGGGTCTGCAGTGTAAGTGTAAGGAGCCGGGTAAAGCTGACAAACAGTAGTGTTTCCCGGAAATGTTGCCACCGGCAGGGGATGTACGGTTACTGGATAAATTGTAGTACCTACGCAAAGCACTGAATTAGTGTAGTTTACGGTTACTGACTGAGCAGAAGTTGCATTGGAATTCCAGTTGACAATCAGTGAATTCGTGTTTGTTGGTCCGGAAGTAGTACCTCCGGCAGAGACGGTCCAGGAATATGTTATCATTCCGGCAGTAGTTGAATAACTGATGTTTGAACTGCCGGCACACAGATCGTTCAAACCTGTAACAAGGAATGAAGCCGTAGGATTAACCGTAAGTGTAAAAGGAACGGTCACCCCGTCGCAGCCATTGGTATGAGGGGTGATGGTGTAAGTGACAGTTGCAGGAACAGCAGTCGTATTGGTAAGCACCTGATTGATGGCCAGGATCAAGGGGAGGCTATTGTCGGAAAATCCGGTCACAGCTCCTGCCGGAGAGCAGCTGGCCGTCCATGTAAAACCCGGATTTACAGGAGTTGTAATATCCATTGTAAGGTCTGCATGGAAGGTTGCTAAGGAGCAGATCGGATTCGGGGCAGCATTTGTGAGGTGAGCAGTAGGATTAACAGTAACTGTAAAAGCAACGGTCACCCCGTCGCAACCATTGGCATGAGGAGTAATGGTGTAAGTGACTGTTGCCAGTGCGGTAGTCGTATTGGTGAGTGCCTGGTTTATAGCCAGGATCAAGGGGAGGGCATTGTTGGAAAATCCGGTCACAGCTCCTGCCGGAGAGCAGCTGGCTGTCCATGTAAAACCCGGATTTACAGGAGAGGCAACGTCCATAGTAAGATTTGCGTTGAAAGTTGCACCGGAGCAGATGGGACTTGGGGCAGCGTTTGTGAGGTGAGCAGTAGGATTAACAGTGATTGTTAAAGGCACGGCTACCCCGTCGCATCCGTTGGCATGGGGAGTGATGATGTAAGTGACTGTTGCCAGTGCAGGGGTAGTATTGGTGAGCACCTGGTTGATGTTAAAGATTCCTGGGAGGCTATTGTTAGAAAATCCTGTAACCGAGCCCGCAGGTGAGCAGCTGGCTGTCCATGTAAAACCCGGATTCACTGGTGCGGTAACATCCATGGTAAGGTTAGCGTTGAAGGTTGCACCGGAGCAAATGGGACTCGGGGCCGCGTTTGTGACATGAGCAATAGGATTAACAGTAACTGTAAAAGGCAGGTTCACCCCGTCGCATCCGTTGGCATGGGGAGTGATGGTGTACGTAACTGTTGCCGGTGCGGTGGTAGTATTGGTGAGTGCCTGGTTTATGGCCAGAATCAAGGGAAGGCTATTGTCTGAGAATCCGGTTACAGCTCCTGCAGGAGAGCAGCTGGCTGTCCATGTAAAGCCCGGATTTGTGGGAGTGGTGACATCCATCGTAAGATCTGTGTGGAAAGTTGCACCGGAGCAGATCGGACTTGGGGCAGTGTTTGTGAGGTGAACTGCAGGATTAACCGTAACGGTAAAAGGAACAGCAACGCCATCGCAACCATTGGCATGGGGAGTGATGGTGTAAGTAACGGTTGCCGGTGCGGTAGTTGTATTTGCAAGCACCTGGTTTATGGCCATAATCAAGGGAAGGCTGTTGTCGGAAAATCCTGTCACAGCGCCTGCGGGAGAGCAGCCGGCTGTCCATGTAAAACCCGGATTAATTGGAGACGTAACATCCATGGTTAGGTCTGCGTGGAAAGATGTACCGGAGCAGGTGGGGCCCGGGGCAGCGTTTGTGAGGTGAGCGGTAGGATTAACAATAACGGTAAAAGGAACGGTCACCCCATCGCAACCATTGGCATGGGGAGTGATGGTGTAAGTGACGGTAGCCGGCGCGCTTGTTGTATTTGTAAGCGCCTGGTTGATGACGAGGATCCCTGGAAGAATATTGTTGGAGAATCCCGTCACAGCTACTGCCGGAGAGCAGCTGGCGGTCCATGTAAAACCCGGATTTACAGGAGTGGCAACGTCCATGGTAAGGTCTGCATGGAAGGTTGAACCGGAGCAGATCGCAACTGGGGCAGCATTTGTAAGGTGAGCTGCAGGATTAACCGTTACGGTATAAGGAACGGCAATGCCATTGCAGCCATTGGCATGGGGAGTGATGGTGTAAGTGACAGTTGCCGGTGCGGTAGTCGTATTGGTAAGCACCTGGCTGATGATGAGGATCCCTGGAAGAATATTGTTGGAGAATCCTGTCACCGCACCGGCTGGAGAGCAGCTGGCTGTCCATGTGAAACCCGGATTTACGGGAGTGGCAACATCCATGGTAAGGTCAGCATGGAAAGTAACTCCCGAGCAGATCGGACTCGGGGCAATGTTTGTTAGATGAGGCAGAGGCACTAAAGTAACAGTTGCACTGCCTGAAACTGTTCCGCCACCAGTGCAAACTAAATTTGAAACAGATACAAGAGTATACAAACCAGGTGTCATAGTGTTGATCTGATAGGGAATTGGCCCTGAATAGTTTGTCACAGGTGTCTGGCTTACGCCGTTTAAAGCATAAGTAAACGTATACGGACTGGGAGCGCCGGATATATTAATATTAACGGTTGCAAGGCTTATGCCATCATCACAAACGTTGCCTCCTCCGCTGATCACTGCTGACGGACAATTCTCTGACGGAGCAGTAAATGTTTGAGTAAATGTGCAAGTCACTTCATCTGAAAATGTTGCGGTAAGGGAGTGAACTGCCCCATCGCATAGAATCCCCGGAAGAGTGTAGGCCATGGGGCTTGTATAGGGAGGGCTGAATGTTTGTGAAACAGGTGGAACGGCTGTATTATCAGTAATAGTGAAAGTACCGGTAGGGATTGGATTAGTAAATTCAATGTTTCCTGAAACAGAAAACGTGTTGCTTACAACATCACATGCCGAAGGATTTGTTGTGATAGCGAGGACCGAACAGTTACTGACAATAGTGCAGTTAGTCTGACCGATGCCACCTGTTTGATGGAATGTTATTGTTCCGGGAGCTCCATTCCAGTTTGACATAAGTAAAATATACATATCACCAACCTGCGCATTTGGAATTTGACAGATTTCTATTGGATCGGGCAAAAAACTGCAATCTGCGATGTTCCCGGCAGTAAGGCCGGTGGCACATCCCTGGGTGAGGCTGGTGAACGGGCCCCAGCAGATAAAATCAACATCAATTAACTGGGGTGGAAACCCAAGGTCCCATTGCGTTATGGTCATGGTTATACTTCCTGCTGTTCCGACCTGCATAAAATACCATGCAGGGCCAGGGGCATAATGTCCGCCGCTTTGGCCCAGACAGCCGTAATTCGGATAGCCGGCAACCGGGTCCGGAGCCCAGCCATCGGTCCCTGAAGGAAAAGTATAAGTGTTTGCAGAACAGGCTACTTGTGCAAACTCACAAGGGATGGGGCCCGGGAACTTAGGGTCGTTTGATCTTTGAGGGTCTGGCAAATAATAAAACGGAGATGACTTGACAATTTTGGATTTTACCGAATCGTTCTTGACGCCTTGCTCTGAGAAGTTGTTTATATTCAGATCGTCAGCCACGTTGTGACTGAATACCTCGTTTAGAGAAAAAAATACAGTAATAATTACTAAAAATGAAATTATTAATGGAAAGAGAAAACGACAATCTTCTTTCTTCATTCTGGGAAAAATGGCAGATGTATAAGTAATAGTCTTATAAAGTATGTGTAGTTAAAAGCAGTATCATATCCTAATATGTTGCCAAACCTAACAAGTTATATGCAAAAATACGAAAAATGATGTCAGGCAATTGTATCTCACAATGAAAAATATGCACATCAGTCTTTCACACATCTTACAGGGAAAGCATTAGCCCGTGAGGAGGGATAAAACTGCACGCTGGGCGAAAGAGTATTTATTCCCCTGGCAATTGCTTTTACTGCGGAAGAGGTTGTAGACGTCCAGAACATTGTTGCGGTCAGGCTGCCGGATGAAAATGCCGGGGGGAGATCGTTCAGATAGATAATCCCGTCGAGAAGTGCATGGAAACCGTTGGCCTGCCATGGGTCTTTAAGAAAAAATCCTGCGAGCCCATCACCGGTAACACCTGGTGGCAAACCGGCAGCGAAATCAATCAGGTCCTGCCATTCCTGCTGTGATGGCAGATGCCATCCCGGTGGACATACGCCCTGGTAAGCAGGGCCTGCAGTACTGCTAAACTGAATGAGTTCATCCCATTGGTAAAGTGCTCCGTAGGTAGAGCAAGTAGCATCGGCCGGGAGACAATATTTTTCAATTGTGCAGTTATCGGTCTGAGGCTGTATTGAAGGAATGACATCCCCCCGGTTGAAATTCTTCAGCATCCAGCATTTAGACCTGCCATTTCCGATAAACGTGGCAGTGGGGTATCTGTTGGTTGCCGCATCGCTGTTACGGGGGTCGATGAAATCAGTTCCGCAGGTGAAGGTCAGATTGGAAGGCCCAACTGAAATGATAACAGCAGAAGTAGTTTTTGAACACCCATAACTATTCTGAACAAAATATGTTATTTGGTGTGAACTCTGTGTAACAGCTGCAGAAGAAGGGTTGAACCAGTACTTGCCGCTTATGGCGTCATACGTGATGCCGGGACTTCCCTGGTATTGTCCAGGCAATGGAACACCTCCTTTTAAAATGAAAGACTGGGCATTTTTTGTCGTTACCTGGTCGAAGCAGGGGGTAAGCGCTGGAGCAGGGGATGGAAATACGGTCGTAATGATGGATGAGGCAGAATTGCAGCTTGTAACTGTATTAGTCCCGGATACAAAGACAGTAGCAGGAGCCGGACCTGAGACAGGAGCGGACCAGTTAATCCTGGCCTGGTCGGTTCCCTGCCCCGAGGCAACTGTTCCCGATGAGGCAGACCATGTAAAGATACAAGCCGGGTCAGGAGGTGTAAAATAAAGATGATCCTGCAAGCCACAATCAGGACCAGGTCCCGTGGAAATAGTTGTTATGGGGAGTGGATTAACGGTAACGTTCCTGACTGTGGCTGATGAAGCCAGACAGCCATTGGCATTCGTGTAGTTTACCGAAATGTTTTGAGGCCCTGCTGTATTCCAGCTTACAGTGATGGCATTTGTGCCAGTTCCCGAACTTATGTTTCCGCCAGCAGACACTGCCCATGTATATGCTGTCATGGCTGATTCCGTTGAATATGCAACACCGCTTACTCCGATACAAACTGAGGCAGAACCAGTAATAGTGGGCACAGGCTGAGGGTTAACAGTCACGCTTTTTTGTGTTGCTGAAACAGCAGTGCATCCATTAACATTGGTATAATTCACAGAGACAGTTTGGATACCGGGAGTATTCCAGCTTACCGTAATGGTTTTTGTTCCGGCTCCGGAAGTAATACTCCCACCCGGAGAAACGGTCCAGGTATAGCCAGTCATGGATGGCTCAGTGGAATACGATACCCCGGTTACGCCAGCGCATACCGAGGTAAAGCCAGCGATGGCAGGTATTGGCAGTGTGTTTACAGTCACGTTCTTTACCGTCGCTGTTACAGCTGTGCATCCATTCGCATCAGTATAGTTTACCGATATATTCTGGGCCCCCGCTGTATTCCAGTTCACGGTAATGGCATTAGTGCCCCCGCCCGATGTAATCAAACCGCCGGGTGAAATATTCCATGAATAGCCTGTCATGGATGGTTCTGTAGAATACACCAGTCCTGAAGTCCCGACACAAACCGGGGAAGAACCTGTTATAACAGGCACAGGCAATGAGTTGATTGTTATGTTTTTTACTGCGGATGAAGCAGCCCTGCAGCCATTTGCATCGGTGTAGTTAACTGAAATATTCTGAGTTCCGGCTGTATTCCAGTTCACGGTAATTGTATTTGTTCCGCCACCAGAGGTTATGATGCCCCCCGGAGATATGGTCCATGTGTAGGCGGTCATTGATGCTTCTGTTGAATAGCTTAGTCCGGAAGTTCCTGCACAAGCCGAGGCAAAGCCAGTAATTGTAGGAATGGGCAGTGTGTTAACAGTGACGTTTTTTATCGTTGGGGTGCCAGCTGTACAGCCATTTGCATCGGTATAGCTTACCGAAACAGTCTGAGGTCCGGCTGTATTCCAGCTTACAGTAACAGCATCTGTTCCGAAGCCGGAAGTGATATTTCCCCCCGGAGATACATTCCATGAATAGCCCGTCATAGCTGGTTCTGAAGAATAGGGCACTCCGGTAGCTCCTGAGCAAACCGAGGCAGAGCCTGCAATAGAGGGTACGGGAAGCGTATTAATAGTGACGCTCTTTACAGTTGCTGTTGCTGCCGTACAACCATTTCCATCGACATAGTTGACGCTAAGAGTCTGGGCCCCGGCTGTATTCCAAGTTACTGTGATCGTATTTGTTCCGGCACCTGCCGTGATGATTCCACCAGACGATATAGTCCAGGTATAGCCAGTCATGAATGATTCAGTGGAGTAGGACAGCCCGGCCGATCCGATGCAAACCGATGCAGACCCCGCGATAGCAGGCAAAGGCAGAGGATTAACAGTGACATTTTTTATTGTTGCAGTGGCAGCCATACAGCCATTTGCATCGGCATAGTTTATAGAAATGCTTTGAGTTCCGGCTGTTATCCAGTCTACTGTTACCGAATTAGTCCCTGAGCCTGATGAGATAATTCCTCCTGGAGATATTGTCCAGGTATAGCCTGTCATAGCTGATTCAGTTGAATACGTCACTCCTGTAACTCCGGCGCAAACTGAGGCAGAACCCGTGATAGAAGGCAGAGGCAGTGAATGAACCTCCACGATTTTTACTGTAGCTGCCGCAGCCCTGCAGCCATTTGCATCGGTGTAGTTCACGGAAACGTTCTGGGTGCCAGCCGTATTCCAGCTTACTGCAATAGCATCAGTCCCGGCGCCTGAAGTAATCAATCCCCCTGGGGATATAGTCCAGGTGTAGCCTGTGAGGGATGATTCAGTGGAATAAGCCACGGAAGTAACTCCAATACATTCAGAAACAGGCCCCGAAATAGTTGGCAAGGGTAATGGATTGACGATCACAGTGAGATTATCACTGGCAGATTCGCCGTCACAGGTGCCTGTCACCGCAAAATATTGTGTGGTAGTTACCGGACTTAAAGTGATGTCTGATCCGTAGCCAACAATTGTTCCGCCAGGATAAGCATCTTTATACCATATGATACCACTGGGTGAAAACCGGGTGCCTTCATTAAATGCCTGCCAGACCTGATAATTTCTGCCGGTAGCTGTGAAAGCAATAGATCCGTCACTGTTCAAAACACCCTGGGTAGATCCTTCACTTGAGCTCGCGCAATTTGGCTTGGCCTGAATGAAATTTTCAATAGAGCTGTTTTCTTCATTCAGGACAATCATGAATGTTCCCCGGTAAGCGCCTCCGGCAGCCTGGCAGTTAAATAAAGGACAATTTGACCAATAAACGACCAGCTTTCGGGAAGGAGCCGTCCCGGTAGTATAATAATACACGTTATTCCCTGTACCGGAAGCTCCGGGATACCAGTCCTGCCAGGGGGCGAATATGCAGTTCTTGGGGACTGTTGCAACAATGCTTGGTATTCTCGTTGCAACATAGGTCGTCCATTGATGCCCGGTTGGGTCGGTAAAACCAATCCACCCATTAGATCCCACGTAAAACTTCGTGTAGTTTTGGTTAAAAAAGCAAAAAGTAAAGCCGATATCATAACCAGCATGAAGGGGTGGAGGTCCGCCTGCCCAGCAATCGTCATGGCCTCCTGAAGTACAACCTGTAAAGTCCTGATCAATTGACGCCCCTCCTGAAAAGAGTGGATGTGTTGAGAAATCAATGAATTCAAACGTGTAACTTGTTGTACCGGGACTGGTTCCACTCGTTTCAGCATGGAGAGAAGTGGATTGACCGTTGCAGATTATGTTATTTCCTGTGATAACAATAGTCTGAGCCGAAATATAGATTGGAAGGACCGAAAAGAAGAACAATAAAATATCTTTATACCTCATATTCCGGAGACTTCTCAGATTCTTGTTAATACACAACAGTTCGCATTTTCTGATCAGTCTTTTACGCACCTTACAGGGAAGGAATTAGCCCGTGAGGAGGGATAAAACGATACACCATAGTCATAATTATTCACCCCCCGGGCAACTGCGCGGTATGCACCGCTGTTTGCGGAGGTCCAGAACATGGTAGCCGTGAGGTTCCCTGAAGTGAATGCCCAGGTGTTGTTCAGATAATAGATTCCGTCGAGCAGAACGTGGAATCCGAATCCCGGATTGGTGTCCTTTAGATAGCTTCCTGCAAGACCATCGCCGGGGGTCATTGATGCCACGGCATCGATCAGATTATGCCACTCTGCCTGAGTGGGTATATGCCATTCGGGAGGGCAAAGACCCTGGAGGCTGAGACCCGGGGCCGGAACCTGGTACTGCATGAGTTCGTCCCATTGATAGAGACCGCCATAGGCGACACAGGTGGGATCGGAGGCGAGGCAGTATTTTTCGGGGGAACAGTTGTTGCTTTGCGGAGTCAGGTCGGAAGCCATTTTTGTGCCGTAGAAAAGATTGGAGAGCATCCAGCAGTGGCTTCCCAGGGTGAAGGCCCTGTAAGAGTGGTTATCCCTGGGGTCAATAAATGTTGCAGGACAGCTTCCGGTCGGGCTTCCGGTGTTCACGGTAATGGGGACGGATACTGATGTACTTGAACAGGTGTTGAAATCGGTAAAGGAATAGGTGATCAGGTGGGTTGAGGCAGAAAGGGCAGCGGGGTTGAATATGCCACCGCCGGCAAGTATTCCGTCAATGTAATATTGTCCACCAGGGGGCACGCCACCTCTGAGAGTAAAGGGTTTTGAAGTAGTGGTTGTTTTCGGGTCATTGCATAATGAAAGATCAACAAATGGCAGAGGATTCACGGTAACAGTTGCGTTTCCTGACTGCAGTTGTGAACATGCAGTTGAACTTGCATCCTGCACACTCACCAGGGTATAGATAAAAGTGCCAACGCCTGATGTTGATGCCGGCACATTAACGCTGTTTCCGGCAGAGGTAGTCACGAACTGATTTGCTCCTCCGTTGATTTTATAAGTAAAAGTATAAGGCGCTGTAGCGGATGAGCCGGTGAAAGTAATCAGCGGAGATGCAGAGTTCTGACATGTCTGGGCAGTGCCTGCAATGCTCGCCGTTGGGAGGGGATTTACCGTGATGGTAGCGTTCCCTGACTGGATCTGGGAACAAGCAGTTGCACTTCCATCACGCACACTGACCAGGGTATAGGTGAATGTTCCTCCTGTTGTTGTAGGGGCAGGAATCGTTACACTGCTTCCAACAGAAGTAGTCACAATCTGATCAGTTCCTCCGTTAATTTTATAAGTAAAAGTATATGGTGCAGTAGTGGAGGCTCCGGTAAAGGTAATCAGGGGAGCAACAGAGTTTTGGCAAACAGCTGTTGTCCCTGCAATAGTGGCTGTTGGCAGAACATTTACGGTAACTACAGCGCTTCCGCCCTGTGCCTGGGAACATGCTGTGGTGCTTCCATCCTGAACACTTACCAGGTTATAAATAAACGGGCCCACCGTTGTTGTAGGTGCGGCAACTGTCACACTGTTTCCGGCAACTGTTGTTACATTGAGTGGAGCGCCTCCGTTGATGTTATAGGTAAACGTATATGGCGCTGTGGTTGAAGCTCCGGTAAAAGAGATCAGGGGGGCAGCAGAATTCTGGCAAACTGTTGTTGTTCCAGAGATACTGGCCGTTGGCAAAGGATTCACGATGATCGTGGCACTTCCCATCTGGGTTGATGCACAGGAAGTTCCGCTTCCATCCTGCACGCCGGTGAGGTTGTAGCTGAATGTACCTGTTGCACTAGTTGGTGCGGGCAGGGTTACATTGTTTCCCGGGCCGGTGGAGATGACCAGAATGGGCCCTCCGTTGATGTTATATGTAAAGGTATACGGTGCGGTGGCATTTCCTCCGGTAAATGTGATTAATGGAGAAGCAGCATTCAAACACACACCTGCTGTTCCTGAGATGAGAGCTGTTGGCGAGGGATTAACGGTTATCGTAGCGCTTCCTGACTGAGACTGGGAGCAGGCGGTTGGGCTTCCATCAAGTACGCTCACCAAAGCATAGGTAATAGTGCCTACAACATTTGTTGGGGCAGCAATTGTTACATTGTTCCCGGCGACTGTGGTAACGGTAAGTGGAGCTCCCCCGTTGATAGTATAAGTAAAAGTATAAGGGGCTGTAGATGAAGCGCCAGTAAATGTTATCAGGGGAGAAGCTGAATTCTGGCACACGGCTGTAGTCCCTGCAATAGTAGCTGTGGGCAATGGATTCACGGTAACGGTCGCACTTCCGCTCTGTGCATGGGAACATGCTGTTGAACTTCCGTCCTGCACGCTGACCAGGGCATAGATATGCGGGCCAACAGTTGTTGTAGGTGCGGCCACGGTGACACTGTTCCCGGCAACTGTAGTGACGGTAAGGGGTGCTCCCCCGTTAATAGTATAGGTGAAAGTATAAGGTGCGGTGGAAGAAGCCCCGGTGAAAGTGATCAATGGAGGTGCAGCGTTCTGGCATACCGATAGTGTCCCTGCAATAGTGGCAGTTGGTAAAGGGTTCACGGTAATTGTAACGCTACCGCTCTGCGCCTGGGAACATATTGTGGAGCTTCCATCCTGCACGCTGACCAGGTCATATATAAGCGTGCCCACCGTTGAAGTGGATGCGGCCACGGTGACACTGTTCCCGGCGACTGTACTGACAGTCAGTAGCGCACCACCGTTGATAGTATAAGTAAAGGTATAAGGCGCTGTAGCTGACGATCCGGTGAACGTGATCAATGGAGATGCAGCATTCTGGCAAACAGCTGTTGTCCCGGTGATTGTAGCTGTTGGCAATGGATTCACGGTGATGGTAGCGCTTCCGCTCTGTGCCTGGGAGCAGGTGGTCAAACTTGCATCCTGCACGCTTGTCAGGTTATAAATAAATGGGCCTACGGTTGTTGTAGGTGCAGCTACTGTGACACTGTTTCCGGCAATGGTAGTTACAGTGAGTGGAGCACCTCCGTTGATGTTATAGGTAAAAGTATAAGGCGAGGTGGAAGAGGCCCCGGTGAAAGTGATCAATGGAGCTGCAGCGTTCTGGCATACCGATGTTGTCCCGGCAATAGTAGCGGTGGGCAATGGGTTCACGGTGACCGTTGCGTTTCCGCTCTGGGCCTGGGAACACGTTGTTGTGCTCCCATCCTGAACGCTGACCAGGGCAAAGATAAAGGTGCCGACTGTTGATGTAGGTGCCGGTACCGTAACAATGCTACCTGCAATAGTGGTGACGGTAAGGGGGGCTCCCCCGTTAATGGTATAAGTAAATGTATAGGGTGCGGTGGAAGAGGCTCCGGTGAAAGTGATCAAAGGAGCTAAAGCGTTCTGGCATACCGCGGTGGTTCCCGCGATAGTGGCTGTTGGCAAAGGATTCACGGTGATCGTCGCACTTCCACTTTGTGCCTGGGAACATGTTGTCGGGCTTCCATCCTGAACACTGACCAAATCATAGATAAGTGCGCCGACTGTTGATGTAGGTGCAACCACGGTAACACTGTTACCTGCAATGGTAGTGACGGTAAGCGGGGCTCCTCCGTTGATAGTATATGTAAAAGTATAAGGGGCTGTAGATGAAGCGCCAGTAAATGTAATCAGTGGAGAAGCTGAATTCTGGCACACAGCTGTAGTCCCGGCAATAGTAGCCGTTGGCAAGGGGTTCACCGTGACGGTCGCACTACCGCTCTGTGGCTGGGAACATGTGGTAATACTTCCGTCCTGCACGCTGACCAGGGCATAGATATGCGGGCCGACAGTTGTTGTAGGTGCGGCCACGGTGACACTGTTCCCGGCGACTGTTGAGACGGTAAGGGGTGCTCCCCCGTTAATAGTATAAGTAAAAGTATAAGGTGCAGTGGAAGAGGAACCGGTGAAAGTTATCAATGGAGATGCAGCATTCTGGCATACCGATATTGTTCCCGCAATAGTGGCTGTTGGCAAGGGGTTCACAGTGACAGTAGCGTTTCCGATTTGTGCCTGTGAGCATGTTGTACTACTTCCATCCTGCACGCTAACAAGGGCATATATAAGTGAACCCACCGTTGAAGTAGAAGCGGCCACGGTGACACTGTTCCCGGCAACTGTACTGACGGTCAGTAGTGCACCTCCGTTGATAGTATAAGTAAAGGTATAAGGTGCTGTAGCCGACGCTCCGGTGAACGTGATCAATGGAGCTGCAGCATTCTGGCACACGGCTGTTGTCCCGGCAATGGTGGCTGTTGGCAATGGATTCACAGTAACAGTGGCGTTACCGCTTTGTGCCTGTGAACATGTCGTCAAACTGGCATCCTGCACGCTTACCAGGTTGTAAATAAAGGGGCCCACGGTTGTTGTAGGTGCGGCTACAGTGACACTGTTTCCGGTAATTGTGGTGACAGTGAGTGGACCGCCGCCGTTGATATTGTACGTAAAAGTATAAGGTGCTGTGGAAGAGGCCCCGGTGAACGTGATCAATGGAGCTGCAGCGTTCTGGCATACCGATGTTGTCCCGGCAATAGTAGCGGTGGGCAAAGGGTTCACGGTGACAGTTGCGTTTCCGCTCTGTGCCTGGGAACATGTTGTAGTGCTTCCATCCTGAACGCTTACCAGGGCAAAAATAAAGGTGCCTACAGTTGAAGTAGGTGCCGCTACCGTAACACTGTTGCCTGCAACAGTTGCGATAGTAAGGGGGGCTCCCCCGTTAATGGTATAAGTAAATGTATATGGTGCAGTGGCAGAAGCCCCGGTGAAAGTGATCAATGGAGCTACAGTGTTTTGGCATACTGCGGTGGTTCCAATGATAGTGGCCGTTGGCAATGGATTCACGGTGATCGTCGCACTTCCGCTTTGTGTCTGGGAACATATTGTTGGGCTTCCATCCTGAACACTGACCAGGTCATAGATAAGTGGGCCGACTGTTGATGTAGGCGAGGCCACGGTAACACTGTTACCTGCAATGGTAGTGACGGTAAGCGGGGCTCCTCCGTTGATAGTATAAGTAAAAGTATAAGGGGCTGTAGATGAAGCGCCGGTAAATGTTATAAGGGGTGAAGCGGAATTCTGGCACACGGCTATAGTCCCTGCAATAGTAGCTGTTGGCAAGGGGTTCACAGTGACGGTCGCACTTCCGCTCTGTGCCTGGGAACACGTGGTAATACTTCCGTCCTGCACACTGACCAGGGCATAAATCAGCGGGCCCACATTTGTTGTAGGTGCAGTCACGGTAACAATGTTCCCTGCAATGGTAGTGACGGTAAGCGGGGCTCCTCCGTTGATAGTATAGGTAAAAGTATAAGGGGCGATGCTTGACCCGCCGGTAAAAGTAATCAGAGGGGAAGCAGAGTTCTGGCAAACGGATATTGTCCCTGCAACAGTGGCAGTTGGCAACGGGTTCACAGTGACAGTAGCGCTACCGCTCTGTGCCTGGGAACATGTTGTAGTAGTTCCATCCTGTACACTGACCAGGTCATAGATAAGCGGGCCCACTGTTGAAGTAGAAGCGGCCACGGTGACACTGTTCCCGGCAACTGTACTGATGGTCAGTGGTGCACCTCCGTTGATAGAATAAGTAAAGGTATAAGGCGCTGTAGCCGACGCTCCGGTGAAAGTGATCAATGGAGATGCAGCATTCTGGCACACGGCTGTCGTGCCTGCAATGGTAGCTGTTGGCATCGGGTTAACGGTAATAATTGCACTTCCTGTCCCGGTGTTTGAACAGCTTGTTGCATCAGTAATATTGGTCACCGTATAGGTTTTTGTGGATGCAGGGCTAACACTGATGAGATGAGGGCTTGTTGTGATACCATTCACTGTTACCGGCGTTGTGCCATCAGTATAAGTGATGCTCCAGGGCTGGCTTCCTGTAAGCCCAACACTCAGCGATGCGCTGCTACCAACACAAATAGCGGTTGTGCCGCTGATGTCTGCTGATGCCAATGCCCCAACCGTAATGGTGTGAGTAGTAGTATTTGGGCAACCATCTCCTGAATATGCCGTGAGTGTTACCGTAAAAGTGCCTGTAGAAGTAAAAGGATGAACAGGATTTTGTGTATGCACGACAGGGGTCGCATCTCCAAAGTCCCAGTCCCAGGCAGTAATCCCGTTTTGAGAAGCAGAACTGCCATCAGTAAAATCAGTCCCCTGTCCCAGGCATGCACTGCCATGAGTAAAAGCAGCAGTAACATCTGTAAAAGCGATGGCCTGTAAAACATTTTGAACCTGGCAGCCATTTAAAGCCGTAAGCGTTAAATGAAAAATATTTCCAGTGACAGCGCCTTGTGAAGTGTTGATAATGAGCGGGTTAATGTTGTATGTAGGAGGAGGATCAGGACATATTGAGCAATATGGCCCCTGCCAAAGATAATCAGTGAAACCTGCAGGGCCGGTCAAAGTTACCTCACCTGATCCTTCACATCCGGCTACATCAATATTCATCGAACCGCAGACCGCAGAAATATAGGCATAACCAGTGTGCGCTGTAAAGGCACATCCATGAACAGTAAAAACCACGTCAAGAATCTGGCCAGTTGTTAAAGCAGGGGTTAACGATTTAAGGTCAATCCCGATGGTACTCCAATCTTTCCAAACATAGCTGTTTGGCCCATTGTTCCAAACTGTTATCTCGTCCCCTGGCCAAAGATCATAATAGCCGCAAACGGGATCAATGAGGTTCCCGGTGAAATCATCTTTAATTTCAAAAGTGAATCTGGGTCTCTTGTCGGGTGTATTATGTGTTGCATCCGTGACATTAGCTAAAACAACCGCACATCTATAGATGAAGAAACTGTTATTTGGATCATAAGCGATACGATAAGTTAACTGATCAGCATACCCTCCTCCATTGCTGCATACCCTGTTCCCAATCAGTGCGGACCGGTCATTTGGGTCTGTTGTAGAAAAAGTGCGGCTTAATGCAGTAATACATTGATCCTGGCCTGGAGTCTGGATGCTAAAATGGCCCCCGGTTGGTATGTTATGCCAGGGTTGAAGAGGGTTACTGCAAGGAGGATTAAAAGGAACATAAGGGTTATTGCAACGTGTCCCGCTCGAACCTCCACTGTTACACCAATTTCCTGAACATCCCCACCAGTTTAAAAATGATCCCGCTGAGAAATCCGAATTCTCACAAGCAGTATTTGGTAATAACTGACCGCTAAAAATTCCTTTAATTGGGATAGGCAATAAGCTTTGTTCCTGAGTTGGTGATTGATAAAATGCCGTGTCTTGTCCCTGAGCGCTGCTGGTTATGTCTTGTTCCTGAGCATTGCCGGTCGAGTCTTGTACTTGAGCGCTGCCGGTATAACAGAATAAAAGGAGAATTATAAAGATTATATAACATACATGAGTGTGTAAGTTCGTGCTGCGAAATTGTTTCATTTGAAATATTTGCACGTAAAAGTAGTTAAAAAAAATTAATTGTTAGGAAAATTTAATTCTTGTTTTCCCTAACATCATGACCAAATAATTCTATTGATCATAATGTCTGTCAATATCATGGCAATTCTTCTTCAGTCTTTTACACACCTAACCGGGAAAGCATTTGCCCGCGAGGAAGGATATAACGACACGCCATAGTCATAATTATTCACCCCCCGGGCAACTGCGCGGTATGCACCGCTGTTTGCGGAGGTCCAGAACATGGTAGCCGTGAGGTTCCCTGAAGTGAATGCCCAGGTGTTGTTCAGATAATAGATTC